>JMBV01000380.1_pt1 | contig 14613 bp, 21 predicted proteins | sample 616531 | NCBI WGS metagenome assembly JMBV01 (sample SAMN02727904, study PRJNA239997) | anaerobic digester metagenome | biome: anaerobic digester; isolation source: mesophilic anaerobic digester inoculated with municipal waste water sludge... | place: Germany: Bielefeld University, CeBiTec ... | reverse complement strand
CGCATTCCAGGCAAGCGAATCTGTCGCTCTAGGATCAGAGCGAGAGCTTCAGGCTCCTCCGCGTCAGCGCCCCAGGCAAAGTAGAGAGGTTTCCAGTCGTTTTGTTCTTTGGCTTCTGCCCACTGCCAGGTTTGCAGGATGTGCGCGTCCGGGAATCGCAGCAGAAGGGCGTTCCATTCCTGGCTGTTGAGGGGGGGTGAAGTTGCTTCATGCTGCCTCAACTCCCCCCCTGCGGGCACGGTATTTTCATAAACTTTATAGAGCAGGGGAAGGTAGACCTTCACAAAAGCGGGGGGGCTACTGCGAACCACCTGACCGCCAAAGCCGCGTTTGAAGCGGTAGACACCCCAAAGACCATCGGAGCGGTCGGTAAATTCAGCTTCAAGCTGCTCTTCGTCGGCGTCGGGAATGCCCCAGAGGTCGTATTCCGTCGCACCGTGGGCTTTTGCCCAGCGCATGGCTTCCCACTGCAGCAAATAGGTGGGCATCAGGTTGCGGTGTTTGTTGTCTGAGGCGCCGTAAAAATACCAAGCGCGTTTGCCATGTAAAAAGAGCATCAAATAAGCCAGCGGCAGACCATCAAGATGCGCTTCCAGGAGTACTGCCTTGCCGGAGGGCGCAAAGTGATCATAGGCTTTCTGGTAGTATTCGAGGCTGTGGATGGCAAAGTCATCCCTTTCACCAGTAGTTTTCATCATCTCGTAAAATGCTTTTACGTCGTCAGTAGATGTGACCGCAACGCCCTTTTGGCTGCCAGCCGGATGTTGTATCTGGTCTTTTGCTTCATGGCTGCCAGCAGATCCTCTTCGCTGCCATCAAGCGAAACAAGGATAGTTCGTCTTGGTTGAATTGTTTCTTCAAGGCGTTGAAATCCGTCAGCAAAGGAATTTAGGCAGGAATCTTCAAGCGGCAAATTACGATCCGGTTCGATCTGAAGGAAAACCACCTTACGCCGCTTGCATTCACAGTCGATCTCTTGCCATAACTGTGACCAGTTTGTGCCTACAGGTCCCTTGGGAAGATATGCGATCGAGAAGCCCAGCGGCAGACGTCGAAAGAGTACCTGAGCGTAAGCGCTATCGCTTTGGAAAACAACACCCTCCCAGCCAAAATGGCTCTTGAACTCCGCCCACTCTGGCAGCTGTAACAAATGAGCTTCTTCCAACAAGCTCCTTTCGTTTGTAAGTTGATCCATCTTAGCGCCCTTTGAAACCAAGCACGTTTGTGACAGTTCGCAAGATGATGGAGAGATCCATCATGATCGATGCGTGCTGGATGTAAAAGAGATCGTATTCAAGTTTGATAGCAGTCTCATCGACCGTTTCAGCATAAGCCTGGTGGATTTGCGCCCAACCGGTGATACCGGGCTTGACCAACATACGGGCACGATAGAAGGGCACGTCTTTTTGGAAAACGCTGACCAACTCCTTACGTTCACTGCGTGGTCCGACAAAGCTCATCTCGCCGCGAAGAACATTGATGATCTGAGGGATTTCGTCCAGGTGGGATTTCGCAAAAGCGCCCGAAGCGGGTGACGCGTGGGTCATTTGTGGCTGTGACCAGGGCTTCTTTTCCATGTCCTGATTGTCTTTCATCGTGCGGAATTTCAGGATGGTATAGGGATGACCGCTACGACCAAGCCGAATTTGCCTGAAAATGATAGGTCCTTTGGAATCAAGACGGATGATCACGGCGATGATCGGATAGAGAATGACCAGCCCGACCAGACCAATCAGGCCTAAAGCCAGATCCATCAGGCGTTTCGCGATGCGGTAGATGCCGCTGGTAGGGGGTGCGGTCGATGAAAGAACGAATGACCCAATCTGACGCGAGCAGGGTGATGGGAACGCGCCCAGTCAGTGATTCGTAAGTATCCTGCATGGTAGCCATGTTCATGCCGCTTTCCTGAGCGGTAAGGATCGTTTGAAACATGCCTGGATTCATCTCGTTGGAAATGGCAAGGATCAGGTCTGTAATATTATGATCCTGGATGATCTCAGGCAGTTTGCTGTGATCGCCCAAAACGGGATAGCCTTCGATCATAGTGTCGAGTTTGGCGGGGTCATCGTCGATCAAGCCGATCAGGTTGAAAGGAGGCGGGTTTTGTTCTCTAACGACGGCTGCCATTGCCGACCCAGCCCGACCCGCGCCAACGATGAGCACGCGTTTCTGTTTGCTGGCTGTAGTGAACATCTGAATATAAATATTACGCCAGATCAGGGTGAAAACAGCTGCCAAAACGAGAAAAATCGCCACGCCAAAACGAGGCAGTGAGTATGGCTCAGAAGCAAAATAGATGATCAGATAGATCAGAAGCGCGACAATGAACGAGACCGTTAGCGATTTGAGCGTGACCTTGAGGTTGCTGGCTTTACTGACATCATAGGAATCGACCAATAAGATGGTCCAGAAGAGCGGCAAAAAGTAAAACCAGATCGGAATGCGGGAGCGCAAAAATTCAAGGGTAAGGCCGAACCAGGTATCTCCCTGCGCCCAAAATAGGAGCGCGACACCCAATGCCAAACAGGCAGCAATGAAATCGCCAATCACAAGAAGAAGACGCTGCTCGCCACGGGCGAGGCGAAATTGTTCCTGAGGTTTGATTTGATAATTATTTGCCATTATTTTTTTTCCTGTCAGGGTTTGAAAATAAGCCAACAATCAGGGCAGTGCCCCATGAGAAATGCATCGTTAGTGTGGCAAGAATGATGCCCAGGGCAAGGGAAAGGTCTTTTTGTTTACGTGCCAGTGAAAGGGCGGGGGGGATGAGCTGGATCAGCAAATACAAGCCCAGACCGACTGCCAGCGCGATCCAGGCAGGCTTCCAGAAAAGCCAAGGATTGCCAGAAACAAAACACCAAGGACAAAAGCGGGGGGGAGCGCCTGGCGCCAGCGCAAAGTTTCGGGATAACGCTTCAGCATTTGAGCTTTCCAATAGCCATAGCCCCAATATTGTTTGGCCAGGGCACGCAGCGTCGGGCGGGAGAAATAGGTGCAGCGAATGGCGGGTCAAGCCAGATGCGACCGCCCGCCTGCCTGATACGGGTGTTGACCTCATAATCCTCATTTGCCAGAAGTGTTTCGTCGAACAAGCCGATCTCATCAAAGAGACTACTCTTATAGGCGCCATAAGGCACGGTGTCAACGTATGCGGCTTTATCCGTGAAGCGATACAGCGCGTCTCCGACTGCCAGCGGGTTGCCCGCGGCGGCGGCGATTGAGCGCGCGATCCAGCTTTCGTTTGGCGCCTGGATATTCCAGACCCCCCCGCCGACATTTTCGGCAATACCGAATTGAATGGCATCCACGCTGCGTTGGACGTAATCGGGTTCGGGCAGGGAATGCGCGTCCATGCGGACAATGATCTCGCCTTGGGCGGCTTTGATAGCAGTGTTCAGCCGGCTGGGATGATCCTTTTGGGATTATCGACCAGGTGAACTTTTAGCCTGGGGGGGTGAGCTTCCTGAAAGCCTGGATCGCGGAACGGGTATTATCTTCTGATAAACCATCCGCGATGACGACTTCCATATCTTCGACAGGGAAGCTTTGCTGGTGCAATGCTTCCAGCACACGGTGGATGGTTTTTTTCTTCATTCCGGCAAGGAATGATGACAGATACAAGCGGACTCATTTAGAAATAAAGTCTTTTCCTTTTAATTATGTTTACAACATTCGTCTTCGTGCTCGTGGGGCAAAACGGCAATCGCTTCTATCTCGACGATCGCGCCCTTGGGTAAAGCTGCCACCTGCACTGCGGAACGTGCTGGGAAATCGCTGGTGAAGAATTCGGCATAGACCGCGTTCATTTCAGCGAATTGTCCCATATCCATCAAAAAGACGGTAGTTTTGACTACATTTTGCATGCCGGAGCCAACACTTTCGAGAATAGCCTGCATGTTCTTAAGCGCCTGACGGGTTTGGGCCTGGATGCCGCCTTCGACCAAAGCGCCGGTATCTTTGTCGAGTGGGAGTTGTCCCGAAATAAAGATCAGCGAGCCGGTGGAAACGGCAACAGAGTAGGGTCCGATAGCAGCAGGAACCGCATCACAGGTTAGACTTTCTTTTTTCGTGCAGCAATTAGTCATTTTTACCTCTTTACATGGTCGGATTTTGGGTATTATATCATCACGCCTGCCAGCTGCCGATACCTTTCCAGCAGTGGTCGAGGTGTTCCGCTAAAACATCTTTGAGTTTGTGTTTGATGGTTTGACGAACGGCGAACATGAGTTCTTCGCCACCAATTTCGTGAATCCTGCGACCGATGTTCTTGGCATCGCGATGGTGACATTGAATATCGAAAGGACCTCCCGGAGCGAGAGAAAGAAATCGTCCATTTTGCCGATCTTGACCAGCTGGTCGATCATCTTTTTGACCTCGGCTTTATCGTGCGGGTTCAGGGCACGGATCTCCGGTTCGCCAAAGATTCTATTGAAAATGCTCATAATCACCTCCGACGGGGTAATTATAACAGGACAATATGTAATAAGGAACAAGGTAACGGTGAAAGAAGCTTTGCACCTTTATAGGAGACCTACAAAGCTACAGTTAATCCAAGAATTTCTTGTCGATCAATATAAGCGTTAAGTTCCTACAAAACAAAGTAAAGTGTCCATTGGGTACCTGTACCCGTCAGGGAATGTCTCAATACGAAAACAATAAGGACATTGATGAGAAGATAGGGACCGGAATATGTGAAGGTAGCGGACGGGGGGGCTGAACCCCGTCCGTACAATTTGATGTTCAATTGAGAATTGCTGGTTCTGTATTGATTAGTTTTGTCTCTTTTTAGGATGGAACCATCAATATTTAATGATCGTTTCCCTGATCTCACCCCCCCACTTGAGAGCGTCTTTGATGCCTTCTTCGATGCTCTTTTCTGCTTTCCATCCCAAAAGCTTCCAGGCGCGGTCGGCGTTGGCAAAAGCACCGGCGACATCGCCCGGGCGTGGGGGGGGTTGAATCGAGACAGGCAATTTTTTTACCAACCACGTTCTCGAATGCGGCCAAGAATTCCTTGACGGTGACACCCTGACCTGTGCCGAGGTTGATCACAGTGTAATCCACGCCATCTTCGGAGCCTTCCGAAATAGCTTTGTCGAAATTCTCGACAGCCTTCAGGTGCGCGAGCGCAAGATCCCAAACATGGATGTAATCACGAATGCCGGAACCGTCGCGGGTGGGCCAATCGACGCCGGTCAAATTGAAAACCGACTCGCGTCCCATTGAGACCTCGACCAACTTTCCGATCAGGTGGCTGGGGTGCTGAATATGGAGCCCGGTGCGCATTTGGGGGTCGGAACCGATCGGGTTGAAATAGCGCAGGGCGATGCCTTTCAGGTTGTAGGCATGGCAGAAATCTTTCAGCACCATCTCCATCATGAATTTCGTGCGCGAATACGGGCTTAGCGGTTGCAGGGGGGTGATTCCTCCGTAACCATAAAGCCGGGGGGGACAACGTCATAGACGGCAGCAGAGGAGCTAAAAACCACTTTTGGAAAGCCCAGGTCGCTGAGGGTCTTGAAGAATTCCATCGATTTGACGACATTCTCGCGATAATATTCATAAGGGCGGGAGACCGATTCTGGCACGACGATCAGTGCGGCACAATGAATGGTGGCAACAATATCGGGGTGGTCGGAAATACGCGACGCACCATGGCGCGATCGGCGATGTCCGCTTCGTAGAAGATACGGTCACGGGTAAACTCCCGTCTTCCGGTGATCAGGGAATCCAGAATAATTGGAGTGTGTCCGGCATCCAGGAGAACGGAAGCAATCGTGCTCCCGATATAACCTGCGCCGCCAGTGATCAAAACTTTCATCTTATTCCTCCGATTTTTCTGATTGTACTCCATTGGGTTGCTGGCGGTAACTTCCCGAACACTAAAGAGGATCAACATGCCGACGATCAGGAAGAGGAGGATGGAGCCAATGCCCCCCCAAAGTTGTCCGTTTTGCTCGGCTAGCAGCTCAGGAAGACCCCCCCGTTCGATGTAGTAGTTATGCATGTTATAAGAGATCGCCCCCCCAAAAACGAAGGGGCCGATAAATGTAGAAGTTCGACCAGCAACGGAAAGGAAACCATAGAATTCGGTCGTTTTGTGTTCCGGCGCCAGCTGACTGACCATCGTGCGGCTGGTAGCCTGTGCGCCTGAGAGGGAGAAGCCTGCAAAAGCGCCAATGATGAAAAAGCCGACCATGCTATCAAGGAAATAGAGACAAGCCAGCGAAACGATCAGGATGAGTAAAGAAATGATGATCGCGCGCTTGCTACTTTGTTTGTCGGCGAGTTTGCCAAAGATCAGGGCTCCGATCGCGCCAGTGATGTGGATAATGATCACAAAGATGATCAGCTGCACCTGGTTGAGCCCGTAGAGGGTGCCGCCGATGATGGCGGCGAAGTCCATCAGCATCATGATGCCGTCGTTATAAATGAGGAATGCGATCATGTAGCGCAGAAATTCTTTGTACTTTTTAATTTCCTTAAAAGTCACGGCAAGTTGTTTGAAGGAGGTTGAAAGCAATGTTTCGCCTTCGGGGGGGATCGGTACAACTGGGGGGGTGGTTTCTTTGACGTAGAAATAGGTGGGCAGCGAGAAAAGGGCGAAAATGACCGCGGTCAGGATAAAAGTGTAAGGAATAAAGTCATTGCCGATCAGTTGAATGGGCAGCACAGCGATCAGCAGGGTAACGACACCACCGATCATGCCAATCGCCCAACCCTTGCCGGAGATGTTGCCGATGGTCTCGGGTGTGGAGACATCGACAAGGAGCGCGTCATAAAAGACCTGAGCGCCGCGATAGCCAATCTCTGCCAAAATGAAGAATACCATCCCCATAACGACATCGCCCGACCGGACGAAGAAAAGCAAACCGGTGAAGATCACGGAAAGGCCTGTGAAAAGGAAGAGGAAGAGCTTCTTGGAGCGGGAAGAGTCCGCGATCGCGCCGAGAATGGGCGAGATGATCGCAACAGCGATGGCGGCGATGCCAACCGCCAGACCCCACATGCGGGTGCCTTCGGCGCCGCCGACAACAACGTTTTGAAGTAAGCAGAAAGACTGCCAAAAGGATGACGGCGGCATAAGCGGAGTTACCAAAGTCGTAGTAATACCAGGCATGGCGTGCCCTCTTTGCGGCTTTTGAATTATCGAGCAAGTGTTCTTGGGATGTATTCATGGTTATTCCAATCTATTTGATTTATTACAAGCATATTTCAATCAGTTATTGTATCAAAATAATGCGATGAAATACGATCCGTAGCGTATTTTATACCAAAGCAGGTCCAATATTTTAAAGCTGAGGCTTTTCTTTGAAATACAGGAATGATTATCTGGACTTTGCGGTAAATTCTGCCAGTTTTCTTTTTGATCAGCTTCCTCAGCATGGATCCAAGACCAGCAATGACAGAAGAAGGACACGACTACTGCGATTATTAGTTGTCGAATTGAAAGAGACGCGTATCCTGCGCACCTCTTTCAATTTCGACCTACCCATAAAAGGATTGTCCAAACAAAAGTACTTGTAACATCCAACACCAAAAGGGACCCGCCCGTACGGTTTGATTATCATAAATAGTTGGTCTATGCAGAAACTTCATATCATCAAGCAGACAGAGCTCGCACCAACCGTCTATGAATGTTTATAAAGCGCTTTTCAATATCTTAGATCGTAATATGCGAAACAAAAAGCTCCCAGTTTTACATGGGAGCTTTTGAGTAATTTAGCAATTATTTAAGCAGAGCTTTTTAAGCTTAGTTGGTACGGTTTTTCTGATGCTGTTTATAGGTGATCGTTTTCATTACTTCCGCAGCGATCGAGGGGGGGATCAGCACCAGTGGCAGGATCTCTGCCCAATCGATCAATCGCAAGGCTGTTGTATCGAAGATTCCTGCAGGAGGGTACATAGATGACCAGGAGGATCAACAACACGGAAACCAGGACTGCGACGTTCATGTTCTTATTGGTAAAAATGCCGATCTTGACCAGCGGGTAGTATTCAGAGCGGGCGGTATAAGCGCGGAAGAGCTCGGAAAGTGAGAGCGTTACGAAGGCAAAGGTCTCAGAAAGAATACGAGTTTCATCGGAAGAGCCTTTGAGCGCGCCGCCACCCAGGAAGAAGGCGATCAGCGTTGCCGCGGTGATCGCGATGGTCTGAACGATGATGCCTCTGACCATAAAGCGGTTGATGATCGGTTCTTCGGGAGGTCTCGGCGGGTAATCCATGATGTCGGGGTCGCCTTTTCGGTGCCCAGCGCCAGGGCTGGGGCGCCGTCGGTTACCAGGTTTAGCCAGAGTAGCTGGATCGGTGCCAGTGGGGGTGTTCCAGCCAAACACGGTTGCCAGGAAGATGATCATGATCTCGGCAATGTTGCAGGAAACCAAATAGTAGACAAACTTGCGGATGTTGCTGTAGATCACGCGTCCTTGCTCGACCGCGGAAACGATGGAAGCGTAGTTATCATCGGTCAGGACCATATCAGCGGTCTCTTTGGCTACATCAGTGCCGGTAATGCCCATTGCCACGCCAATATCAGCACGTTTGATGGCGGGTGCGTCGTTGACACCGTCACCGGTCATGGCGACAACTTCGCCATTCTCGCGCAGGGCGTCGACGATCTTCATCTTGTGTTCGGGGGCTAACGCGGGCGTAAACATCAGTAATTTTGACGATCTTGCGCATTTCCTCGTCGGTCTTGTCGTCAATATCCGCGCCGGTCAAGACCTGATGACCTTCCAGCAGCAAGCCGATATCCTCGGCGATCGCTTTGGCGGTGTTGGGATAGTCACCGGTGATCATGACGGAGCGGATGCCAGCGTGCTGGGCTTCCCGAAGCGCGGGTTTGACTTCGGGACGGGATGGGTCGATCATGCCGATCAGGCCCGCGAAGATCAGGTCTTTTTCCAAAGTGTCGGCATCCAGATCGGTAGGCTGCTGGCTGACCGGACGGTAGGCAACGCCTAAAACGCGCAGCGCGTGACCTGTCATGTTGTCATTGGCGCTCAGGATTTCCTGACGCATTTCATCGGTCAGGGGAGCAACGGTGTTGTCCATTTCCTGATAGCGGGTACAGAGCCCGAGAACGATATCGGGCGCGCCTTTGACGTTGATCACGTGAGTGTATTCGCGTTCGTCAGAATAGAAGGGTGAAATGTCGCCTCCACCTGGATGAACAAGCTGGTGGACGGTTACCATGCGTTTTCGGGAGGAATCGAAGGGGATCTCCTGCACGCGGGGGGGTAGTTGCTGTTCAGGTCGCCGGCGAGGGCGCCTGCTTTTTGGGCTGCGACCAGGATCGAACCTTCAGTGGGGTCTCCGACCATACGGTAGGTTGTTTTGCCGTCCTCTTCACCGGCAGCTTCGAGCTGGGCATCATTGTTCATGCTGCCAACCCAAAGCACGTTGCGGGCGCCTGATACTCTTTCAGATCGACAACTTTGCCGTCAATTGAAAACTCACCGACCGGATCATAGCCAATGCCGGAGACATCTACAAATTTACCGTCAACCCAAAGTTTGGTGACGGTCATTTGGTTTTGGGTCAGGGTTCCGGTCTTGTCAGTACAAATGGTAGTGACAGAACCAAGGGTTTCAACAGATGCCAGTTTGCGGATCAGCGCGTGGCGGGCAACCATTTCGCGCATGCCGCCAGCCAAAGAGATGGTGACGACGGCTGGCAAGCCTTCGGGAACGGCAGCGATCGCGAGAGAGACCGCCACCATGAAGAGGGCGATCAATTCGGGTATGAAGCGTTCGTCACCAGGTCGCACGACATCCGGAGGAATCACCAGACGAACGACGCCAATAACAAAGACGAGAATACAAACGATGAGCGCGGCGATGCCAAGGGTTTTTCCGAGTTGGTCAAGGCGTTTTTGCAGCGGGGTTTGTTCTTCTTCGACGGTTTGAAGCATGGTCGCGATCAAACCAAGTTGGGTGTGCATGCCGGTGTTGGTGACAACACCCTTGCCGCGACCGTAGCTGACGGTCGTGCCCATAAATGCGGTGTTCTCGCGGTCACCCAGGGGAATATCGACCTGGAGGTTGCCGCCGGCGTTCTTCTTGGCAGGGACGGATTCTCCGGTCAGGGAGGCTTCGTCGATGCTCAAATTGACTGCTTCGAGCAAACGTAGGTCGGCGGGAATAAAGTTACCGGCTTCGATAAAAACGATGTCCCCCCAGGAACAAGCTCAGGCGTGGGGATCATGACACGGTGTCCGTTTCGTAAGACCTGGGCTTCGGGGGGGCGGACATCTTCTTGAGTGCCGCCAGGGAAGCTTCCGCGCGGGATTCCTGAACGATGCCCATGATCGCGTTCAAGACGACAATGAGCAGGATGGCTCCGGCTTCCACCCAGTCTCCTAAAACAGCGGAAATGACGGCGGCGCCGATCAGCAACCAAATGACAAAGCTGTTGATCTGTTCCCAAAGTTTTTGCCAAAAGCTTTTTTCCTGGTCGTTCTGCCAGCTCATTGCGTCCATACCTCTGAAGACGCTGCCGGGCCTCTTCGTCGCTCAAACCGCTTTCGATCGAGACTTCGAGGGTATCCAGCACCTCTTCGGGTTTGATGGCGTGCCACGATATTGAAAAAAATATCTTCACCATCTTTTGTAATTGTTTTGTGTTCTTCTGTCATATAGACCTATCTCCTAATTCAAACTCAAAACTCAATTATAAGACTTAAGCTTGAAAAGCGATTAAATTAAACCTTCCATGCTAAAATCTACATATGAACTGGAATATCCTTGGTCATGAATCCGCAATCCGTTATTTCAAGAACCAGACAAAAGTCGGAAATACCCGGCATGCCTATTTAATTGTCGGGCCTGATGGTGTTGGGCGGCGCACGCTTGCCCTGGCTTTTGCCAAGGCGCTCAACTGCAGGCAAGCGCCGCAGGAGGGCGATTTTTGCGATGAATGTTTGACCTGTCGTCAGATCAATGAGCAGCGATATCCTGACCTGACCGTTCTGGCGGTCGAAGAAGGAAGCAAGGATATCAAAATTGACCAGGTGCGGGAAATGCAGCAGACCCTGGCTCTTTCGCCTTATCAGTCGCGCTTCCGTATGGTCCTGATCCCAGACTTTCAACGTGCCACGATCGGAGCGTCGAACGCTTTGCTCAAATCGCTTGAGGAACCGCCCTCAAAAGCATTGCTGATCCTTACGGCTGATGCCAAAGAAAGCCTGCTTGAAACGATCGCCTCACGCTGTGAGGTGATCCGTCTGCGGCCTTCTCCCATTGAAAAACTGGAAAGCTTTTGAAAGAAGAAAAGGGGCTAGAAGCAAAGTTGTCAAAAAGCTGGCTCACCTGGCTGCTGGACGGGTCGGGACGGCCATTTCTTACAGCCAGGATCCGCAGTCTCTGGATGATTACACGGAAGCGCTTGAGGATCTAAACCATCTTTTGAAGTGCAGGCTAAGACACAGACTGCAATACATTGAGAAGAATCAGGCCAAAAAAAAGGAAATCAACGCGAAAAGTTTGCTTTTTGATCGCGACCTGGCTGAGCTTCTGGCGTGATGTCATGATCAGGCATGAAAAGCAGATATCCCTCTGGTCAACCTTGATCAGGTCGATCTGATCGAAGAGACGGCTGATCTCATGAATTCCAGGCAAATTGAAAACATTCTCAAGGTACACGAAACAAGTCTGGGGCAGTTGGATGCTAACCTCAACCCAAGACTGGTGATCGAGAACCTTTTATTAGAACTTCCGGTGATAGGTTAATCAGATGAAAGAAGAAGTGAGACCCAATTCTGAAACCTTGCCTGTAAATGATCAGGATGTTTCGGCAATTCCATTAAAAACCCGTCTTTTTGAGCTGTTTTGGGTTTGTTTGAAAATTGGCCTGACCAGTTTTGGTGCGCCAACAGCGCACATTGCCATGATGGAAAGAGAGTTTGTGCGTAAGCATAAATGGATCACTGAGAAGCATTTTTTTGGATCTTCTGGCTGCCGCTAATTTGATCCCGGGTCCGAACGCAAGCGAAACCTGCTATCATGTCGGCTACGTCCGCGCGGGATATCCGGGCTTGCTGGTGGCTGGGCTTAGCTTTATCAGTCCGGCTTTTTCTCGAGCCTGCTACTGGCATGGATCTACATGCGTTATGGTGCCCTGCCGCAAGTGGAAGGCATCTTTTACATTCTCAATCCGTTGGTCCTGGCGATCGTGCTTGAGACCACCTGGCGCATTGGAAGAGCAAGTATTGATAACTGGAAACAGGTCCTGATTTTCGTCGCAGTGATCGCCGCGAAGTTGCTGGGTTTGAACGAAGCCCTGTGCTTGATTGGCGGCGGTGTTCTTGGTATCTTGCTGCATCATATGCTGGAAAATTGGCCCAAAGGCTCCAACCCCCAGTCAACTTTTGCTGGCTTTTTTGCCTTTTCCGATGTTGACCGAGTTTGTGGGTAGAGTCGCTGAGCAAGGCAAAGTAAGCTTTTGGAATATCTTTGTCTATTTTTCAGAACCGGCTCGATCCTTTTCGGTTCCGCTTTGGTGCTGTTTGCCTTGATCGAGGAGGATGTAGTTCATCGTTTTGGATGGTTGACCTCGCAACAACTTACTGACGCAATTTCAATGGGACAGATCACCCCGGGCCCGGTACTAAGCGCCAGCACCTATGTGGGATACATCGCCGGCGGTTTTGGCGGAGCGGTGGCGGCGACAGTGGGCGTTTTCTTGCCCTCGTTCCTGATCGTCGCGGTGACAGCGCCCTGGTGAAGAAGATGCGTGAAACCATGTCGCGCTTAGTTTCCTTGAAGGGGTGAACGCGGCGGTGGTTGCCCTGGTGCTGTTTGTTTGTATCAATCTTGCCCAGAACGCTCTCGTGGACATCTGGACGATATTGGCAATGCTGGCAGGTCTGGCGGTATTGCTCTTTACCGAGGCTCAGCCTTATGTTCTGGTGATCGCCGGATTTGCGATCGGTATTCTCAGAATGGTTTGATTTGAGAAGAGAACATCGGACGTAGGTTGCGATTGAAATTTTCCCAAAATGGGAAAATTTCAATCCAACATTCAACTTTAGTAGGTCGAGATTGAGATATGGGCGTTTCAACACCCATATCTCAATCCGACGTAACAATTTCATTATACAAGGTCGAGACCAAGTGCCCGTAAGGGTAATGAAGGCGTGCGCGCGTTGCGTGTCATACACTCATTACTACGAAAAACACCGGCATGGGAGTCAGCCCCATTTTAACAAAACCATATAATGAACGTCGGATTGAACTGGATGGCAAAAGTCATCCAGTTCAATCACGACCTACCCCCCGATATCCGCTCCCATTTTTTTACAAATTGCGTGGCGCCTTCTGGTACAATTTGTGAGCTATGGAAAAGCTGATCAACATTCTCAATCCCCCCCAACAACAAAAAGCGGTCGCGGCGCCCTCGGGACCAACGCTGGTCCTGGCTGGGCCTGGTTCCGGCAAGACGCGCGTGCTCACCTATCGCATCGCCTACCTTATCAGCGCGATGAACGTGCCGCCCTGGAACATTCTGGCAGTCACTTTCACCAACAAAGCCGCCAAACAAATGGGCGAACGGGTTGGTCAATTGATCGGCGCCCAGGCGGATGGCATTTGGCTGGGCACTTTTCACTCGATCTGCGGACGCATTTTGAGGCGTGAGGCTGATCTGCTGCCGGTCAATAAGGATTTTGTCATCTTTGACGCTGATGATCAGGAATCCTTGATGAAAGAGATCGTCCGTGAGAGCAATTTGGACGAAAAAAAAGGTTTAGACCCAATTCGGTATTGGCGGCAATTTCTACCGCGAAAAATGATCTGATCTCTCCTGAAAACTTTCCTGTCAGCAATTATTACGACGAGCAGGTCAAACGGCTTTATACGCTCTATCAACAGCGATTGGTGCGCAATAACGCCATGGATTTTGATGACATGCTGGTCTATACCAACCAGATCCTTGAGACCTATCCGGTCGTTCGTGAGACTTACGGGCATAAGTTCGAGCATATTCTGGTGGATGAGTTTCAGGACACCAATTACGCCCAATATTCAATTTTGCAGAATCTGGCGCGCGTGCATAACAATTTATATGTTGTTGGCGATGAGGATCAGTCCATCTACCGCTGGCGCGGCGCCGATTATCGCAATCTGGAGCGTTTCAGGCGTGATTTCAAGGGCGCGAATGTGATCCTGCTGGAGCAAAACTACCGTTCAACCCAGATCATTCTGGACTGCGCGATGGCGGTCATCAACCAAAACACGAACCGCACGCGCAAAAAGCTCTTTACTGAAGCCAGGGTTGGCGACAAACTGCGCCTGATTGTCGCGGAAGACGACCGCGAAGAAGCACAGCTGGTCGTGACTGATATCCGTGATGGCATCCGCATGGGCAGAAACCCGAGCGAATTCGCCATCATGTATCGCACCAACGCGCAATCGCGCATTCTGGAAGAGGCTTTCCGCCGCGAGGGCATCAGCTATCGGCTGGTGGGCGCGCAGCGCTTTTACGGGCGCAAGGAAGTGCGTGACATCATCGCCTTTTTGCGTCTGATCTATAACCCAATGGACGAAGTCAGCTTGAGTCGAGTGATCAACCTGCCGCCGCGGGGGGGATCGGTGAGAAACCGTCGCCAATCGTGGC
>JMBV01000379.1_pt1 | contig 14687 bp, 34 predicted proteins | sample 616531 | NCBI WGS metagenome assembly JMBV01 (sample SAMN02727904, study PRJNA239997) | anaerobic digester metagenome | biome: anaerobic digester; isolation source: mesophilic anaerobic digester inoculated with municipal waste water sludge... | place: Germany: Bielefeld University, CeBiTec ... | reverse complement strand
GGAGTTATTACGCTTCAAAATTATCACTATTCTAATTTACCGACAGGTTTAGTTCAACGCGTTTTTACGCAATAAATATACTAATTTCGTAAATATCAGATATAAAACATTCGTAAACATTCGTATATCCTTTCAAATGGAAGGTATTTACGAAAGATTCATTTAATTCAAATGCAGAGGTGGAAACATAAGTTTCTCATCAGTACTAAGCTTATAGATGCAAAACTAACAAATATTTAGACAAATAACGAAAAAAAATCAATAATATCTCTCTAAAGTTTAGAATATGATAGTCTACAATCTGAAGAATACTAAATCACTCTGACTGAATTAATCGCTGTATATCTTTTCTCTGGGTTCAACAACTGTATATTTATCTCTCTCCGCTTCTTGGCTGTCAGCTTCACATAGCCGGCAGTGACATCTTTCCTGGTACTATGGCCGACCATCTTTCTAACCACGATTGGGTTCACAAGTAATTCACTTGTGAGGTGGGTGATGTAGCTGTTCCTGGTATAGGAGGTCGATAATTCCGGATCCAGTCCTAGATCATTCGCTATCTGTTTGAGTGATGTGTTGATCGGTTCTAAATTAAGCCCCCCCATCGCGTTGATGATTTTCCGCTCATTATTATCAGTGGGTTCAATGCCATTCAGAAAGGGAAAGATATATCCATCTTGATCATTGTTTCCTTGCCGGTTGATGATTTCAATCATCGGAGGAAGGATTGGCACGTAAATAAAAGTTGGTTTCGCTGTTTTTCTCAGCGTCTTTTCCCGGTGAAGAACGAGTATAATATTTATCGCATCTATGTTCTTATACCTCAACGGAAGAGGTTTCCGAGATTCAGCATGTCTGATGCTAATCACAATTCCTTGTTAGGTGTGATTTTAAGTTATACTGTTATTTTATTCTCTAATAACATATATTGCTCGTCCTTGTGCGAGTATCTTATCACTCGAATCGCCACCAATATAGATTCCGTTGGAGTAATAGCCTGTTGTCCCTCCTGATTTGCTTCCTGTATTGGTTAAAAGCACCCCCCCATTAGCTCCAATCTTGGCTGCTTTTGACTTTATCTCTTTCATTGCTTCATTCATTGCTGCTTGTCTGGAAAAAAACAATACCACTGGAAACTTCAATAAGTCCAATACTTTCGTATTCCGCTGGGGGGGATCGAGATAAATTTTTACCTCATCTGAGCTAATCGGTGATTTTTTTCGTCCCGGTAACGATTGTAGAGCCAGTAGCACATCCCAACAGGGATCCAAATAAAAAAAACACAGATATAATTTTAAACACTTGCCCGAAATGATTCTTGTTTGATAAATAAATTTTCTTCATGATGGGATTTTTTTATTTTGTGTGGTAAATATCGCTATTTTACTTTACCTCAATGATTACATATTTTGATGCTAATTAGTCTATGCCAAGCTTTTTGTGCATTTCTTGCATTTCTTTTCCAAATTCAATAGAATCTAATACCGCTTTTCGCTTTTCTTCGGGCAAACATTGAATACAGGTTGGATACTTAATGCTTTTATAATATTCTTTACATTTGGGACATAATTCCATGTTGTTTATATCAAAATTATATGCACATTTTTACACGCAGTAATTGTATCCACAAAGGAAAGATATTTGATGTTGTCTTCTAAGTAGAGCAAAAATGCATCCTTCATTATTATTTCATCATTTTTGGCTTTTACCTTTTCTCTCTGTAACCAATATTTTACTTGAGATAAGTTATGCTGATTTTTCCATTTATCTTTTGAAATAAAACACTTATCTCTAACTTCAGCAGTTTCTTCTTTTTATAAAATATATCAATAAGTTCATCTACCGACATGTAAATTGGTTCATTAAACTCGTATCGGCATTCTGTACATAGATATTGTGGTATTTTTCTCTTTCTCTTGTTGGGATATTTATTCTTACAATTAGGACACAAAGGAACAGGAACATAATCATATCTTTTTCTATGTGTTCACCAAAATCACTTTTGTTAATGATAGTATATGATTCTCGAAGAGATTGGGTATATTTTCTGGTAACAACTCTCTCATATTCGTAGTATTTTTTTGGGGGGGTGGGAAAGATGCTGTAAAGTAAGTGTTTCTCTGCTACCACATATTTCACATTTGTCTTTGAGAACTTTAGTTCTTCTATCTTTCCAATCTTTTGAATGCCAAGCTTTTTCACCTTCGTTGAATTTACTCCAAAATATTTTTTTTGCATGTTCTAACGAAATATCTTCATTAGTCAATTTATCCCTTAATTCTATAAGTTCATAATAGGTCAACATATCTCATTAACTATTAATGTATTCTCATTAAGATTCTCAGATTCTCCATTTTTTAGTAATTGCCACCAAAATGCTTCTAATGTTCACCAAAATAAAATTTGCCGGATTGCTGGGCGTGTAACCGATTGAATCGAACATTGAACGCTTTTGTCAAGCTGTGAAGAGGTTCGAGCTGGTTAAAAAGCTTTGCAGAGTGCATTAAACCTGTTTTTGAGTATATGCGATGTTAAATCCGGAAGCATCGGTTGAAACATATGTTTATCATCATTACCAGGGTTATATAAATACAAAACTAACAAATATTCAGATAAACAACGAAAGTAATCACTAATATTTCACAACTGATTATAATGGATAAAAAGGCAACAAGTTTATTGCGAAATCACTCTGCCTGAATTGATCGCTGTATATCTCTTCTCCGGATTCAGCAGCTTCATATTGATCTCTCTCCGCTTCTTGGCTGTCAGCTTCACATAGCCGGCAGTGACATCTTTCCTGGTACTGTGGCCGACCATCTTTCTTACTACAATCGGGTTCACAAGTAATTCACTGGTGAGATGGGTGATGTAGCTGTTCCTGGTATAGGAGGACGATAATTCCGGATCCAGCCCCCCCAGCTCATTTGCTATTTGTTTGAGTGATGTGTTGATCTGGTCTAAACTGAGTCTCATCGCGTTGATGATTTTTCGCTCATTGCTATTAGTTGGTTCAATGCCATTCAGGAAGGGGAAGATATATCCATCCTGATCCTTGTTCCCTTGCCGGTTGATTATTTCAATCATCGGAGGAAGGATTGGCACGTAAATAAATGTGGGCTTTGCTGTTTTCTCAGTGTCTTTTTTTTCGCTGAAAGACGATTTCATTGTTCGACACATCGATGTTCTCATACCGCAACCGGCAGAGGTCCCCCCCGAAATTTAATCCGTTGCAGTAGAACATGAATACGAATATGTCGCGCGCTGTGGCCAGCATTACATTTTCTGTCTGGTAATCCTCAATCTTCCATATCTGTTCAATCGATAATGCGATCTCTCTCCTGCCTCCCTCCGGAATGGCATATTTACCCCTCGACACACCAAAGGGGGGGTACTTCTCTGCATCGATATACGGTTTATCGCCCCTGTTATTGTTAATGATTGCCCTCAATGTCCTCATGTAGATTCCCATCGTGGCAGGAGAGATCTCAGTCTCGAACCAGAACTTCTCGCACTCTTCCAGGAACCCGGGGGTTATCTCCTCAAAACGGATTGTATGCTCAATATCCAGGACATCTTTCCCGATGGTAACATGTCGCTTCTCTCTACAGAGTGCGATGAATGCATTTTATCAGCACGATTTTTGAGTTGCTTGAAATGCTTGAACCGCATCAACGCTTTTATGGTAGCTTTGTATACCCCTGCACTGCCCAGCCTGAATTCACTTTCCAGGTAATCGATCTTATTTTTAAAAGCTTGATTCACGGTGATCTCTTGTGTGTCAATATTCAGAAATCTTGAATTGAAGGCTGCAAGGGTGAATTGATTATTTGATGCCAGATTATCGATAATCGGTTTGATTGTAGAGTGAAAGTATTTGTCTAACAAGACCTTTGTCTCAGCGTGTTTTCTCAGATTACGATTTAAGAAAGCATCCCATTCCTGATCATCGTACTTTAACCCGGTAAAATAGTAAGATTGTTTACGCAGAAAAGTAATGCGCCAATAGATTGGTTGCTCATTTTTGTTTCTACCGTTCTTTATTTTCCGAACCAGTGAAATCTTTACTCCGCTAAATGTATAGTTTATCAAAGCATTACAAAATTAATTGGGTCATACATAGGTCATACAAATGTAGAAAAACATTGAAAAATAACCAAATATATAGATAAAATTAATATTGGTGAAAATCATAAAATGCAGAAAAACAGATAAATAATATATATTGGTAAGAATCGATATATTATGTTTGCGGCCTCTTAATCAATGGGTCGAGGGTTCGAGCCCCCCCTCCGGGGGGGTCACTAAAAAAAATCAAGCACTTATCGATTCAAATCGGTAGGTGCTTTTTTTTCATGTCATACATAGGTCATAATATGTCAATTCCACATCTTTGGATACTATTTCAAGGGTTCTCTGTTGGACCTATAAAGGCGTAACTCCGGTATTTTCCGAAGTTGATCCGGCGTTGTATATGCCCACTACCCTCACTGTATAGAACATTGACTGTAGATAGTGTGGCAAACAGATCTGACTTACCGGGGGGGATATTTGAATGTAATAGATGTTCTGTGGAACTTGTAGCTGTTTGACAATTTTGAAATAGTCAATCTGCTTATATTTGAACATTCATTATTTTATAGTGCAACAATGCTTTAAGCTGATAAATTTCTTTACATTTGCCAGAGTTGGAATCCTCATATTTGATCAATGAACCCTTTTTACGCAGGTATAGCATCAGAATGTACTGCTGATAGAAGGCCTGCCACTGATTGTCCACTACAAGGGATTTGATGAATGTTGACTGAAAGTATGTTCAAAGTGAATACATTTTTCCCTCTTCTGTTTTGTCCACTCATCAAACCCTATTCCACTCCACGGCAGGTTCCTATCAAAATTATAGGGCCACGGATAATGTGGTCTTTTGTTTTCATTGGACCACAAATGAGTTACTTTCCCAATTCGTATCGCAGGGTTGCCTGCATGAAACTCAAAATCGGGTACATTTTTGTTTATAAGAGATTTGGCCCCCCCTATCAGACAGTGTTTTCCGATGGTCAATCCTGGTAATATGATTGAGCCAGATGCAATTTGAGAAAAATTGTCGACAGTTGTACCAACCAGGTGATTGGAAGGAGGTAAAGGATCATTCGTGAAAACTACCATGGGATAGATGAAGACGAAACTTCCAAACATGCACTTGCTCCCTATTTGCACATGACTGTTTAAACGACAATAGTCGCCAAATTTCACATCTCCTTGCACATCGCTGAATGTCCCCCCCACCGAACAGTGTTTCCCAAATATTGATTTTCTCTGATGGAAACCATGTTCCCGGTGGCAAAGTATTCTCCAAACAGGCTACCCGAATAGATAATTGATCCGCTCCTGATAAGTGAATGTGCCCCCCCGATCTGTGTTTTGGGATTTGTATAGTTGTCATCTTTGTAGTAGCGGGCATCCGGTTCACCAATAATACAATTATCCCCCCCTATGATGGTATGATCCATAATCTCTACATGATCGTGAATAATTGCATTTCTCCCTATCTGCACATTATATCCAATAATTGCAGATTTACTTATCGCAATGTTTCTTTTTGTCCTCATCGTCATTTAATTTATGGAGTTTGATCCCCTTGGAAAGGATGTGATGGATGTGACTTTTTTTACCAATCGCATTGAGATCAAACATCAATGAAAACTCAATTATTTTGGCATTTTATTACTGGAAAGTTTTTGATTGCACAACATCGAAATTTTATTTTCAACTCCTCTTGATCGCAGCCTTCATTTACAACAACCTTTGCTTTTATTGCTTCCCCCAGTAATTCATCCTCAATAGCCGTTACCGTGCAGTCAATAACTTCAGGAATTGTTGTGATTACCTCTTCAATCTCTTTGGGGGGGCTGATGCGATACCCTCCTATTTTCAGGATTCCTTTCTTGCGGTCAGTCAGAAATAAAAACCCATCTTCGTCAAAATAACCCAAATCACCTGTGTATAGCCATCCATTTTTCAACGTTTCGCTTGTGCCAACCGGATCGTTAAAATAACCTTTCATGATGTTCTCTCCTTTCACAATTATTTCGCCAACTTCTCCAACCTTAGTTGATTGACCATCTTCGTTCACGATATCCAAGGTAACCCCGGGTATGGGATTGCCGACGGATCCGATTTTTAATTTTAGCAATGCTGGGGGGGTAGGTAGGTCAATCTTGCTGTTGCTTCCGTTTGCCCGTACATCACATAAAAGTCAATGGCAGGGAAAGCATTGACAAACTCTTCAATAAAAGCTTCATGAAGTTTTCCCCCCTGCTTGAGTAACATACCGCAAATGAGCGAATCTTGTGTTTTTAAAAGTGAGTGATTTTCTCAATAACAGTTGAAAATGACTCGGAACGCCGGCAAAACCGGTTAATCGATACTTTACAAGGTTATCTATTACAGATCCCAGTAATGCAAAATTATTATGCAACAGAATGGCTGCACCCACTTTAAGATGGGTATGTAGAATGGATAAACCATAACAATAGTAGAGTGGAAGAACCAACAAGATGGAATCATCCGACCTCAGTTTTAAATAGGAGAGAATTGATTCCGTGTTGGCCCGAAGGTTCCTATGAGTCAGCATTACCCCTTTGGGAGCTCCCGTAGATCCGGAAGTGAACAAGATATCAGCTAATCTGTTTTCATTAAACAAACTATTTTGCGAAAGTTCCGTTCTGCTGTTTCCATTGCGCTCCTTCTGGGATTGTATGATCTCATCCAGCTTCGATTCATTGAATAATTCACTTCTGAATGTATGATTTTCATTGATTGATCAGACGCAAACGAATATTTGCACTGGGTTAGACTTTCGATGTAACTCAGGTTTTCCTGCTCTATCGATGGATTCAATGGCACGCAAACATTTCCCGATTTGATGATAGCCAGGTAGCAGGTGATGAAAAATAGTGAGTTCTGACTGATTAAAATAATCTTGTTATCCTCGCCTAATCGATCAGAAAGATAGTCTGCCAGAGTCAAACTTCTCCAATAAAGCTCTTTGAAGGAAATTTTTTTCTCCTTCATTCAAAATGAATTTTTTATCCATTTCTTTACCCTCACTGAACAGATAATCGAAAAGATTCATTGCAATGAAAAATTGATTATGAATTCAAAAGTATATTGTCTTGGATCTTAAATATTCGGTTGTCTTTCTTTTTCTCTGCAAGTTTGCAATAATACTGCCTGCCTCTTCCTCAGTTTTGCCTACCGAATCTGCAATTTCCTTTACAGTGTAATGATTCTCCGTACCATACATAATTAAATCCAAAGTCTCGTAGGGCATTTGAAAAAAAATTCTTCCTGCGTTTGTTCCGCGCTGTATGTGTCGGTAGTGGGAGTTCTGTCAATTACTTCCTTTGGTATACCCAGGTATTTAGCCAGTTGATACACTTGCGTTTTGTAAAGATGGGTAATTGGCATCACATCTGCACCTCCATCTCCATATTTGACAAAAAAAACCTTGCTCAAATTCTTGTTTGTTGTGTGTGCCAATCACGGCATAGTAAAGGCTCTCTGCGTAATAATAAAGCATAGACATCCTTGCACGCTGCTTAAAATTAGACGATGCAACAATTTGCAAGTAATCTTTCCTGGAGAGAATTTTCCTCTTTACTTCACCATTTGGGGTGACTATTGTTACAGAAAAGAGAGGGGGAATATTCCTTTCAGCAGATTGGTTGATGACGATTTTCGACTTGTCAGCCAGTGGATTGAACTCTGGAATAGCGTTTGAAATAGCTCTATTGCGACGTGCATAGCAGTTAAACCCCTTTAGGGCATCAGTTATGTTTTCAACAACCGCCTCTACTCCAAATTGTATTGCCAGTCGCCTGGCCATCTGTTCGCTTTCAGAGCTTGACTCTGATTCCGGCAATATTAGCCCTAGCACATTTTCAGGACCAAATGCCCTTACAGATAAAGCCAGTGTTGTTGATGAATCAATGCCTCCGCTAATTCCCACAACTGCACCCTTGCGATTAAATCGGTGAACCACAGTGTCATGCAGTTTCTTTACTATAGCATTGCACGCACTCTCAATGTCTTCAATATATAAAAGATCATGAGACAATTTTTTTTCAGCTTTTTTTCCCATTCATCTCATTATTTATATTGATGTTATCTGGAATAAACAACCCTGTCCAACTTTACAAGCTCCGATTCTATTAATGTTGGAACTGATTTTTCAACAAAACAGGAATTCAAAATCTGAGTCGACAAAATAGCAGTGAATGCCATACCATCAATTTCAGTTATGTGATGCATCAATTCCATCTTATCAAGAAGTAACTTCACCCTTCCATAGTCGAAAATGCCGATAGATTGTATCTTTTCTTTAGAAAGAAGTTCCTGTAGGTAGTCTGGCAGGTATTCTGAACGGAAAGAAGATGCAACGGGTGCTCTGTAAGGTTGCTTTTGTCTGGCAATAATTTTTTTTCAGGCACCCTGTTTCTCATCATCTTTTTCAAAGATATTTCTCTTGCAACCCTTTCAGTTTGTAAGAGGGTCTCAACTTCATACAAAATTCAATTACACGGTGATCCATGAAAGGATATCGCCCATCAACAGAGTGAGCCATGGCCATGCGTTCACCTTGTGAAGACAATAGATACCCTGAAGTGAAAATGGTTGCTTCAAGCCATTGGGCACGTGACAAAAGATCGACTCCTTTCAGTTTTGACTTCAATTTATCTGAGAGCTCATCTACAGGGTGATAATCATTAGTCTCAGCTTTTATATCGGATGAAAAAAACTCCTGATACGTGATGTATTGTTCCACCGCAACAAATGTGAGTAGATGGGGGAAGATGTTTCACTTAATTTGTATCCGAAAACATCTTCAGCGCCATCTCGTTTGTATCTCCCATCTGCGACATATAGGGATAGAGACTTTTAAGCAACAAGTATCTGTACTTCGATGTGGGTTCTTTCGACCAAAACTCTCTTATCACCGCCTCCTTGTAAATATTGTAACCCCCCCAATATTTCATCAGACCCTTCCCCCCCGGTAAATACTATTTCGATATTACTATTTTCACCAGTTTAGAGAGTAAAATATGGGTACGGGAGCGCTGCGTAACAGTGTGGTTTCAGCATGCCATACCACCTCTTTAAAATTAGCAGCAATATCTTCATCGTTGCAGGCCAGTCTGTGGCGATTCGTTCTAAAGAATTCGGCTGCTATATCTTGATATGCTGACTCATCGAATTTTGGGTTGCTAAAGCCAATGGAGAAGGTATTGAGGTCCAGATCAGGGTGAATCTTTTTTTATGTAGGAAATAATCACTGAAGAATCTAATCCTCCGCTTAGATAGGCACCATATGGTTGGGCAGGCTCTGTTCTGATGGATACAGCATCGCACATCAGCTCATCAAATTGATCCATAGACTCTGCCAGGCTAAGTCCGGAGTATTCTTCCGGCAAATAAACGGGATATTCCCAATAAGATTCAATTTTCAATCCTTCACGATTTATTGTGAGGTAGTGCCCTGGAGAAAGTTCAGAAACTCCTTCAAAAATTGTATCAGGAGTTATGGTTGTCCAGAATGTTGCAATCTGTGAGAGAGACCTGGCTGAAATCTTTCGAGTAACCTGTGGATATTCAAATAGAGCTTTTATTTCAGATGCGAAAACCAATCCGCCGGGTATCAAGCTGTAGTATATCGGGCATATACCCACTCTGTCGCGGGCAAGAGTCAGCTCTTCTTTCGCTACATTCAAGATGGAAAAGGCAAATTGACCGTTGATCATATTCAGGCATTTTATCCCAAAATGTTCATACAAACGAAGAACTAGTTCAGCATCTCCATCTGATTTGACATGACACCTCCTCTTGACCAGTATTGATTTTAATTCTGAACGATTAAACACCGATCCACTCCATACAATCCATAACGATTCCTCTTCATTTGAAAATGGCGATTCCTGTCCCTGCATAACATTTGAAGTGTTCTGCCCTTCACCCAATCCAACACAACCTGATACATATACGCCTATATGCCCTGATCCCCCCCTGTGCTTTATCCGTGTAAGCATACGTCTTAAAACAGCCAAAGAATCAACAGTCCCACTTTTAGAAAAAAATCCAACCAATCCAGACATTTTTCTCAATGTTAGTGAAATACCTTAACCTATACACATTGATTTTATTCTTTTTGCTCCAATTTCTTGAGGACAAATGCCGATATATTGTTGATGGATTTGAAATTGTCATCCACCAGATCACTATCTTCAACCTCAATATGAAATTCATCTTTCAAAAAGTCAATTAAAAAAAAGAAAACCCATAGAATCCAGTAAACCGTTCTCAAATATTAATGTATCCTCTTGAACAGTATTGCTTTGATAAAATGATTCTCTTGCTATATACTGCTTCACTGTGGTAGTAATGTCAGTTTTGTTAAACATCTTAATTAATATTTTGTGATTTTAATAATAAAACAGCAAATAAGCGATTAAGTTTAATATTTTAAAAGTTTAACACAATTGCTGAAGTTTAACAATGGTCTTCTGAGACTATAAATTAACGTTAAATATGCTGAAATTCCTAATTTGCGGAACATCTATTTGCTGCTCAATGGTAAGCCGTGCACGGCTTACCTCTACAGGTTCAAAGGCCTGAATACGCTTATACCCCCCCACCGATTCACCTTCGCAAAGCGTTTTCCAACCACGTCTTGTCAGGCCTTCCACTTTGTATTTACGAATGCGTTCACCTTTGGCTATATTTTCTTGAACAATTATCTGATTAGCGAATTGGCATTTATCTAACTGAGGTTAATTATTTTGCCAGTTCCGGCAGTTGATTTCAACGGATGTGCGGTTAATTCCTCCACACGAGCACCAAATTCTTCCAAACGCTTCACGTCGCCTTCGGCTTTGAAGTTATGAATTCCGAAAAGTGAATTCCAGCGGATACCGATGTAGATTCCGGGTTGGATGTCGTATTTACGACACGATTTCACAAAATCGCTCACGATATCGCCTTTGCCATCGCTCCATTTCAGGGCTTTCATGCTGTACGGATTTACATCGCTTTGATAAATGGCGAATCCTGTTTCGTGCGTGGCGGTAATCACAGCGAATTTGGCACCCATTGCTTTTGCAGCGCGAATCCATTGATCGGTATCTAATTCCTCCGGGTTGAATATGTTGTAATCTTCAACCGGCGCGATACGGTTGCGGTCTGATTGTATTTTTTTTACCGTCGAAAACGTGCAGGTCGTAATGAAAAATCACGCCCAATCCGGCTTCGTGCCATTTGAGTTGGTGTGGTGCAGGCACAGGAAAACTTTTTGAGTTTTTAGTCAGAGGTTGGGCAATGCCGTTTTGCAGTGTAAGGAAAGTGATAATTAGTAATGTGAATGATATTGTTGTCATTATTGGATTGAGGGTAATGAATTTGGCCAGATTTTTATCTCCGATACCAACCGGGGGGTCGTTCGATAAAATACTGGAACGGATCAACAACAGCCACCACATCTATTGGGTGAAAGACGGGGAGATAACAGAGTATGCTTAAAAAAAACGCCCAACCCATAGCCAACATCCTTTCGGAATTCTTCGATGAAAATCCCGGATTGAAGACATCGGTGGCCGAACATCGCGCCGTCTCGGCGTGGCGGGAACTGTTGGGCGAAGGGGTTTCGCACTACACCAAAAACGTCTATTTCCGGCGAAACGTCCTGCACGTGCAGCTTACTTCATCGGTGTTGCGCGCCGAGCTGATCCTGAACAAACAGACCCTGATGGATAAACTAAACGAGCACGTCGGAATGGAAATTGTGAAGGATATTGTTTTTCGTTAAAATTTTGCTATTTTTGCGGTAACCACATCCCTAAGCGGAAGCCGTTATGTTAAAAAAAAGCAGCCATATTGCTTGCCTTATTGTTGATCCTGGCTTTGTGCCGCCGTGATCACAACCGGTCAATATATGCCCGGCTACAACAATGGGATTCCTTACTGGAAGAACACCCCCCCGAGGCCATACACGACAGTTTGCTTCAATTAAACCCTAAAGAACTCTCCCGCGCCAACCGGGCATATTACGGCTTGTTGAAAACTATTGCCGACGACAAAAGGTTTGTGCAGTTCACCTCCGATTCGCTGATAAACGCCGTGCACCGCCATTACCACCATAACGGTAAGCGGAGCGAAAATCACATCCGTGCACTCACGTATTTATCCATTGTGCGACACCGGATGGGAGTTGCGGACAGCACTGTCTTTACTCCCTTGAAAGAGGCGGAACAGTTATATTTAAAACAAAAACGGTCCAATCCCAGCACCGGATATATGCTCTATTATCATCTGGGTGATTTATTATCGAACAACAATGATTTCAGCTCAGCCTACAACTATTTCAATAAAGCGTTGCAAACGGCAAAACAAGAAAGAGATTCAATTCACGTTTTTGACACATATCTGGCGTTGTTTTGGAATGAAATGGAGCAAGAAAATTACCAAGAAGGTAAAGTGTATTTAGATTCTGCGCAAATTTCTGCCGATGAATCGCCCGATGTTTTATATAAATTGCACAATGCTCAAGCTACTTATTTTGGTACTCAGAACATTAATGACAAAAAAAATTGGAATACACCAAAAAAAACGTTTTAATTTGATTCCTTATCTGAAAGAAACTCCTCAGTTGTTTCGCCTCTACTACTCTCTTTCCGATGCTTACACCGGTAACGGGCAAGCTGACAGTTCCATGTATTATGCAAAACTTGCCATTGAACATATTACGGATTCTGCTTACAAACTTAACTATTTATTGTATGATAATGTTGCCGATATAGCTGAGAGGCAAAATAACCTGCGGCTGGCATTGGAGTACCGCCAAAAAGCGTTCGAGGCCTACGAGAAAAGCATCGATACCCGGCTCGATACCCAAATACAGGAATTGGAAAAGCGCTACAACCTTGCCGAAGCAGAGAACAAAGCCCTGAAGGCGCAAAAACGGGGGGGCAGGATATTTACAAGCGTCTCGTTATCGCTTCTTTTACTTTTGGCCGCGGTCATATTCGACTGGAACCGCCGTAGAAAATAGCCCTGCTCGAAAAAAACAATGCCCGAAGCAAACTGCGATTGGCTCGGCAACAAGCGTCCGAAAACCGCCGCATGATAAATATTGTGCTGCCTTACCTGAAGTTGCACAACAGTTTACAGCAAGAACTGCTTACTTTTTCAAACAAAATACGGGCAAAAGACAACGACACGGCCGATAAATACGAGCAAATATTAAAAGACAACCGTCAACTTTTCGATAAAACCACTCAGCAACTTTTTACTGACGAGTTGTTGGCAGAAACGCTGAAAACCGCCAATGGGCTGGAACTATTAAATGAAACCGACCGCATACTGCTCTTTATGCTGGCCATTGGAGCCGGAAACGAGCACATTGTGGCGTTACTTAACACCACTCCGGCCAACCTGAAATCGAAAAAAAATCGTACCTGAAAAAGAAAATGCACGTCAATGCCTCCGCGTTTGACAACCCCGAATTTATGTTGTCGCTTTTCTGACCCTGTCGTTTACCACAATAATTCCGGTAAGAATATTTTTCAAACACAACTGTATATCAACATAATACATTGTTTTCAGGGTAAGAATCGCACCGGACTATTGCTCCCCCTCCTTAATTGCCGTTACTTTGTACCCGAAAATAAAACAACAAAAAAACCACATCCATTAATGAAAACTAAATTATTGACGGTTGCAGCCCTGCTATGCTGCATATTATGCGCACAATCGTTTACATCCGTTTCAAATATGGAAATAAACAAGGCAAAAGAAAAAAAATTAAGTTAGAAAAGCACGATTCTTCAACTCGCTCCGCCACAAGCACATTAGTTGAGGCTTATGCCGATGATTATATAGTATCCGTCTCGGTAGAGAACTACACGGGCGATATTTATGTACAGGTATATGGTGCCGGCGGGGCCGCACAAACCGTTTTTTTCGTGTTACAACAACAGAACGGATATGCTCGATATATCTTCGCTTCCCGCCGGAACTTATACTGTAAGCATTACGCTTAACAATACAACTTACACCGGAACTTTTGTGAAATAAGACACACCGGGCGGCGGTTACTTTTGCGGCAACCGCCGCCTTATCCCCGAAACAAAACCCCCCAAGGGACAAACAATCTTGCATAATTATAAATTCAACAAAAAAATGAAAAAAACTGCTTTACTTTTTTTGCCGTAATGGCATTAATGGCTTCCTTTGTAGCGTGCGAGAAGATGGATATTGAACAACCTGTAGAAAATCCCAACAATATCAAAGGAACTGGTAAAGAAATCATTATTGAAAATTTTGCTAAAGCATTGACTATGGTTTTGGCGGAAAATAAAGAGTGTCGTGATTTAATAAAAAAATGAAGCTCTAAATTGGAGACCCTACTGCAGTATTTAATTATATTTCAGACCAAGATGGAGATCCTCGTTTCAATCCTTATGGTGGAGGACCTCGAAATCCTAAACCCTTTTGGACAGATGGAGAGTTTGAATTTTGGTTAAATGTTAAGTTAGCATCTAAAACAGCGGTAGGAGAGGGTATTAGATTAATGTTTAAAGTTAAGCCTGACAAGTTATTTTGTAACCTTCCCTTTTTATGTAACCTTCCCTATTTGT
>JMBV01000378.1_pt1 | contig 14719 bp, 22 predicted proteins | sample 616531 | NCBI WGS metagenome assembly JMBV01 (sample SAMN02727904, study PRJNA239997) | anaerobic digester metagenome | biome: anaerobic digester; isolation source: mesophilic anaerobic digester inoculated with municipal waste water sludge... | place: Germany: Bielefeld University, CeBiTec ... | reverse complement strand
GGGGGGCGTTTATAAAATAAATGAACCCCCCCATTTAGTATATTGGGACTCTGAAGGAGGAAAATTTTTACCTGGTGTAGCAAAAAGTTGGGATGTTTCAGATGACGGAAAAATTTACATTTTCCATCTAAGAGAAGGAATGAAATGGTCTGATGGACATCCATATTCAGCGGATGACTTAATTTTTTTTGGGCAAACGACATAGTTGGAAATGATGAACTGACTGCTTCCAAACCAGCTTGGTACATTGTAGGAGGTAAAAGGGCAAAATAGAAAGATAGACGATTATACAGTTAAATTCGAGTTTGCTGAACCATATGGATTGTTTTTGCTCCAAGTTGCTTACAGTCAAGGTTTTGTAGGAGCCCCAAAACATTACTTAAAACAATTCCACCCAGATTATACACCTATGGAGGAAATTCAAAAAAATAATCGATAAAGAAAAAGAAAAAAATGTACTTCACGTGGGTAGATGTTTTCAATGACAAAGATGATCCTGTACGAAATCTAGAACGACCAAGTTTGTTTACATGGGTTCCTGTAACCGATCCAACAGGTTCTTATTATATTCTTGAACGAAATCCATATTACTTCGCTGTTGACATAGAAGGCAACCAATTACCATATATCGACACTGTTCGTCATGAATATGTTATGGATGATGAAATAATTATGTTAAAAGCGATTGCTGGAGAAATCGATATGCAATTTAGGCATATTGGGACCTTAGGAGCAGGTGCAGGTAACTACACATTACTAGCAATGAATGCTGATAAAGCTGATTACCAAATCTACAATTGGATTGCCGCTAATGGTTCTGCTAGTCAATTAATGTTGAACACTTTTGACCATGAAGATCCTGTATTACAAGAAATATTTAGTGATGTAAGATTCAGACAAGCATTATCGTTAGGAATAAACAGAGAAGAAATCAACGAAATTATTTTTCTGGATTGGCTAAACCTCGACAAGCTTCTTTAGTCAGCGGTTCAGCTTATTATGACCCTGAATGGGAAAGAGCATATGCAGAATACAATCCAAAACGAGCTAACGAACTTCTTGATGAAATGGGACTCAAATGGGATTCAAAAAGCAAAACAGACTCAGACCAGATGGAAAACCTTTACAATTCTCTGTACAAGTAGCTGGACAGCCACACACGGATATTTGGACCATAATACGCGAATACTGGAAAACGATCTGGGTATTCAAATTGAAGTAGACACAATTAACAGAGATCTTTTCGACTCTAGAAAGGACGCCCATGAATTTGACGGGCAAGTATGGCAAATGGATAGGGCTGCTCAACCCTTGGCTGAACCATATAATTTGATTCCAGGTGCTTCAAATATTTCTGAATCCTGGTACATAGGTTGGACAACTTGGATTAAAGCTTATATGAGTGGAGACGAAATTCCAGAAGATGCCATTGTGCCTCCAGAGGCGGTCATTGATTTGGTAGATCTATGGTTACAAATCCAAGTAACAACAGATGATGAAGAAATAAAAGAACTTATGAAAGAAGTGACAAAGATTCATAGTGAAAACATATGGATGATAGGAACTGTAGGAGAAGACATAGCGCCAGCAATAGTAAAAAAAATAATTTTAAGAATGTTCCTAAAGAACTTGTAACGGATGATATTTTAAGATCACCTTTGAACGCTATGCCTATGCAATTCTTTATTCAGTGATATTGTTTTCCCCCCCAACCTTATTTTAAAGGTTGGGGGGGAAATACTATGCAATTTACTATTATGTAAGGAGGTAATAAAATGAAAAATGCAATAATTCCTTTGTTGTTAATTGGTTTAGGACTACTGACAATTGGTTTTTCTACTGGTTTATCCGTCCAAACCGGAGATAAAGTTATCTCCCCATTAGATTATGAATTTCTTATTGATTTTGAAAATTCTGACGTAAAAATTAATCCAAGAGGAGAAAATATTTTACTCAATGTATCTCAAGACTTCACGTTTGAAGGTAACTACTCATTAAAGATAGAAAACAGAAAAGCTGGTTGGGAAGGTCCTGAGATAGATTTCACAAATGATTGGAAAATATTTGATGGAACTGAATTCACTGTTTATGCTCCCGTCTATCAAACCTCCAATTCTCCACAACTCTTTAGGATTGTTGCTTATATAAATGATGCAACGGGGGGGAACGTTTTGTAAACATATCTGAAAAGGTTGTAGTTCCTAATTTTTGGAAAGAAATAACAGGAACCTTCAAATTAGATCTCAAAGAACCAGTTAATAATTTCTCTTTGATAATAATAACTCCTTTAAAAGCAGATTTTACATATTACTTAGATGATTTTAAAGTTCTCGGAGTTAACAAAGTCCCAAGGACAGATATTATATTGAAATCAACATTTGAAAAAGGAATTGAAAACTGGCAATCTAGAGGAGATCCCGTTTCTATAACTTCAACTGATAAAATAGCGCACAGTGGAAAATACTCATTATATGTGACTGAAAGACAAAGTAACTGGCACGGAGCTCAGATCGATCTTAAAGACATGCTAATACCGGGCAAAAGTTACGAAATTGAAGTCTGGGTTTACCAAGAAACCGGACAAGATCAGCAAGTAACTTTAACTATGCAAAGAAAATATGCTTCGGATGATCAATCTCACTATGATACAATCGTCTGGCAAAGAACTATACCTTCTAATAAATGGACGCAAATTGGAGGATCCTATACTGTAAAGTCTGGAGAAACAATTAAAGAAATGCTCTTTTATGTTGAATCACCAAATAATACATTAGCATTTTATCTTGATGATTTTGTACTAATTGATAAGACTATTCCTTTGTTTGAACCAGAATGGGAAATACCTGATTTATATGAAATTTATGGTGACAACTTTAAAATAGGTGTTGCTGTTCCTTACAAAGTACTCTCTAATCCGCTTGAAATGAAAATGGTTGAAAAACATTTTAATAGTATTACCGCAGAAAACGAAATGAAACCAGAAAGTCTTTTGGTTGATCTAAATAGCTATAAGTTTTCTGTTGCCGATGAGTATATTAGTTTTGCTCAATCGAAAAAATTTTGACGTAAGAGGTCATACATTACTATGGCACAATCAGACACCAGATTGGTTTTTCAAAGATACTAATGGAAACTTAGTCTCAAGAGAAGTTCTTCTTAAACGCATGGAAAAATATATAAAAGATGTTGTTGGCCATTTTTCTGGGAAAATTCAAGCTTGGGATGTAGTCAATGAAGCAATTGATCCAAATCAACCCGATGGATTAAGAAGAACATTATGGTATGACATTATCGGACCTGAATATATTGAATATGCTTTCAAGTTTGCACATGAAGCAGATCCTAATGCAAAATTATTTTATAATGACTACAATACTTATGAACCAAAAAAAGAGAGATTTTATTTACAACCTCGTTTCTGATTTCAAAGCAAGAGGAATTCCTATTGATGGTATTGGCATGCAAATGCATATAGGAGTGGGAACAGATTTACGTCAGGTTGAAGAAGCTATCGAGTTATTTAGTTCAATTCCAGGTATAGAAATTCATATAACTGAATTAGATATGAGCATTTATAAAGATCAATCTTCTAACTATGATGCTCCTCCTTATGAATCTCTTGTGGAACAAGGATATGTATACAAAGAACTATTTACACTGTTAAAAAAAGTATGATGACGTTATAACGAGCGTAACTTTCTGGGGGGGCCTAAAAGATGATTATTCATGGAAAAATCAGAACAGAAATGATTGGCCATTACTATTTGACAAAGACTATCAAGCAAAATATTCCTATTGGGGGGAATAGTAGAACCAACAGTATTGCCCATTCTCCCAAAAAAAAGTTCCATAGCTCAAGGCACTGCGATACCTTTTGGAATGTTGGATGATTCTTATTTGTTTTCAATACCTATACAAATCTTCGATGAACAAGGAAAGGAAAGATTAAACGCTAGAGTGATATGGAACGAAAATACACTATTCATTTACGGAGATGTGCAAGATGAAACGAAGGATCCACAAGATGGAATAGCAATTTTCATTGATCCTAACAACGCCAAGACTCCTTACTTACAAGATGACGATGTTTGGGCAATTATTAGAACTGATTGGACAGTCGAAACAAATAAACCAGATGAAATCGAAATTAATCATTTTGTCAGCCCTGGATATAAAAAAAATATAATTTTGAATGCTCGATTACTCTCCCTCAAAATTTGAAAAGATTCATCAATAGGTTTTGATATAGCAATAATAGATGGAAACAAAATATACAGTTGGAGTGACACTACAAACCAACAAAAAGAAATTACAGCAAATTATGGCACTCTTGTTTTAGAAGCAGCTGCTGTGGGAACTGCAAAATACGGAACTCCAATTATTGACGGGGGGGAAATAGATGATATTTGGAAAATAGCTGAAACCTATTCAACCCAAACAGTTGTTTCTGGAAGCCTTCAAAACGCTAAAGCAGATTTCAAAGTCTTATGGGATGAAAAAGCACTTTACGTTCTTGCTACAGTATCTGATCCGGTTTTAAACAAAGATCATTCAGATCCTTGGGAACAAGATTCTGTGGAAATTTTCATCGATGAAAATAACAACAAACAGGATTCTACGAATTAGACGATGCACAATATAGAGTTAACTTTGTTAATGAACAATCCTTTGGTACAGGTGCCTCTGCAGTAAACTTCAAAACAGCAACCAAAGAAATAGATGGTGGATACATAATTGAAGCCGCTATTTCTTGGAAGACAATTGCACCATCTGGCGGAGAAGTGATAGGATTTGACGTTCAAGTAAACGATGCAAGTGCATCTGGCAGAAGAGCAGGAATACTCACTTGGAATGATCCAACCGGTAACAACTATCAAAGTACAGTAAACTTTGGAAACATTAAACTCGAGAAATAGAAGTAAATAGTATTTCTACTTATTTTTACTGATTCATATTCTGGCCTGCATTAGATAACCTACATTTTGTTAACTAGAATGCAGGCCGTTTCTTAGCTACTAACTACAAAAACAGGAGGAAAACACGTGAATTTTATACTCAGATGGTTTGGTGTAAAAGATGACAGTGTAACGCTATCTCAAATAAAACAGATACCAATAATATCTGGAATTGCTGGCACATTGAATGAAATCCCCCCCGTTGGAGAAGTATGGCCTATAGAAAAGATTGAAAAACTTAAAAACCAAACAAATATCGAAGGCTTAAAGCTAGAAGTAATTGAAAGTGTGAATGTTCATGAAGACATAAAAGCAGGACTTCCTTCAAGGGATTACTACATTGAAAATTATATTAAGACTATTGAAAATTTGAGCAAGGCTGGAATTAAGGTAATATGCTACAACTTTATGCCTATTTTTGATTGGGTAAGAACTGACTTATACCACCAACTACCGGATGGCTCTTACTCAATGGCTTATGATCATGAAAAAAATAACGAATATCTCTCCTCAACAACTAATTCAAGAAGTTAATAGCGGTGCAAAAGGCTTCTCATTACCTGGATGGGAACCAGAAAAATTAAAAAAAACCTTCAACAACTTTTCGAAGCTTTTTCAGACATCGATGAAGAAAAACTTTTTCTTAATCTAGAATATTTTCTCAAAAGTATTATTCCTGTATGTGAAAAGGTTGGTATTAAGATGGCTATACATCCTGATGATCCACCCTGGCCTATTTTCGGATTACCAAGGATAGTTAGTTCAAAGGAACATCTTGAAAAGATTATAAACGTAGTCGATAGTCCTTCTAATACTCTAGCAATCTGTAGTGGTTCGTTAGGAGCAAATTTAGAAAATAATGTGCCTGATATAATAAGGCAATTTGGAAAACTAGGCAAGATCAGTTTTGTACATGTTAGAAACATAAAAATCACCGATTACAAAAAAAATTTCATGAAGTTTCTCATTTCTCAAAAGAAGGTTCATTAGATATTTTTGAAATAATGAAAGCTTTGCATGAAACAGATTTTAAAGGATATTTAAGACCTGATCACGGCAGACTCATATGGAATGAGAAGTCAAGACCAGGTTATGGTTTGTTTGATAGAGCATTAGGAGTCAGTTATTTATACGGTATTTGGGAATCATTAGAAAAAAACAAGAGAGGATGATTATCATGAAATCAAATTTGAAAGAGAAAGTTGCCGTAATAACAGGTGGTGGAGGAATATTGTGTGGGACCATAGCAAAAGGATTAGCTAAAGAAGGTGTAAAAATAGCTATACTAGATATTTCTTTAGATAAAGCTAGAACCGTCACAGACGAAATATTGAAAGAAGGGGGGGAGATGCTTTAGCAATAAAATGTGACGTACTTAATAAGGAAGAAGTAAAATCAGCAAAAGAAAAAGTAATAGAAAAATACGGTAAATGCGATATTTTAATAAATGGAGCCGGTGGAAACCATCCAAAAGGAACAACTACAAAAGAAATTTTTGAGTTATCTGATCTTCAACAAGAAAATAAAGAGTTAATTACTTTTTTTTGATCTAGAAGTAGACGGATTTGAATTTGTTTTTAATCTCAATTTTTTTAGGCACATTTATAGTTTCTCAAGTATTTTTAGAAGAAATGGTTAAACACGAAAATTCAACCATAGTAAATGTTTCTTCCATGAGTGCATTTTCTCCTATGACGAAAGTTCCCGCCTACAGTGCTGCAAAAGCTGCTGTTAGCAACTTCACCTATTGGTTAGCAGTACATTTTGCAAAAGTTGGTATTAGAGTTAATGCAATCGCTCCTGGATTTTTTTCTAACAGAACAAAATAAAAACCTACTTATTCACAATGATGGAACTCCTACTGAACGATACAAAAAAAATAATCGATCACACGCCTCTAGGAAGACTAGGTGTCCCAGAAGATCTTTTAGGTACGGTTCTTTGGCTATGTGATGAAAATGCTTCTGGTTTTGTAACCGGTACTGTTATACCAATTGATGGTGGTTTTATGGCTTATTCTGGTGTGTAAAAGGAGGGATTAAATGAAGCCTTTTTCCAATGAAATAGATTACCAATGCTGGTTAAACTATGAACATATTAAAGATCAATCATTATTGAATGAATATGCTAAATATTTTAAAAATATAGTAATTAATGAAAACAGTTATATAATAGACTCCATAAAAGATGAAATCTATTATTCTATAAATAAAATATTGGGTATAAGTCCTCTTATCAACAACTATACCAACTCCAATAAATTTATAACTATATCTAAAATTGGAAAAAAAACAATTTGGTCGATTCATTTTTAAAAGATGAGGAAATTATAGCTATAGATGAAGAAGGATTTTTAATCAAGACTGTGAATAGTCACAACAAAAAAAATTTATAATAGTAACCTCTAAATCTGATAATGGATTACTATATGGAACTTTTTATTTAATTAGAACATTACAAGAAAAGAAACTCCTTGATGACTTATATGTTTTAGAAAATCCTAAAACCCCTTTAAGAATGATCAATCATTGGGATAATTTAAACGGAAACATAGAAAGAGGATACGCTGGAAAATCCATTTTCTACAGAAACTATGAATTGGTGGACAACCTTGATAGGATTAGAGATTATGCAAGATTACTTTCATCCGTTGGAATAAATGCAATATCTCTAAATAATGTAAATGTTGGAAAGGAAGAGGCTCGACTAATAGATGACAAGATTTATATAGTAGAAACTTTGTATGAAATTTTCAAAAGATACGGCATAAAAGTGTTTTTGAGTGTGAATTTTGCTAGCCCAATAATGATAGGCGGTTTAAAAACAGCGGATCCTCTAAATAAAGAAGTGAATGAATGGTGGAAAAAGAGAGCTAACTTTATTTATGATCACATTCCTGAGTTTGGAGGCTTTCTTGTCAAAGCTGATTCAGAGGATCAACCCGGACCATATTCATACAATAGAAACCATGCAGACGGAGCTAATATGCTTGCAGAAGCACTTGCTCCACATAATGGACTTATAATTTGGAGAGCTTTCGTCTACAATTGTTACCAAGATTGGAGGGACCAAAATACTGATAGAGCTAAAGCAGCTTATGAAACTTTCATACCGTTAGATGGTCAATTTTTGGACAACGTAATTATTCAAATAAAAAAATGGACCTATGGATTTTCAAGTTAGAGAACCAGTAAATCCACTTTTTGGTGGCCTCAAAAAAAACTAATCAAATCCTCGAACTTCAAATCACCCAGGAATACACTGGGCAACAAAAACATCTATGTTATTTGGTACCACAATGGAAAGAAGTCTTGGATTTTGATACCTATCTTTTTGGAGAAGGGACTTCCGTATCGGAAATTATATCAGGTGTTCCATTCAATTCAAAAAAAATTTGGAATAGCAGGAGTTTCTAATGTGGGGATGATACCAATTGGACAGGTCATACTTTAGCTCAAGCAAATCTTTATGGGTACGGTCGCCTAACGTGGAACCCAGAACTTAAAAGTTCACAAATTACTGATGAATGGATAAAGTGTACTTTTGGAAATAATTCAAAACTTCTTGAAAATTTATCAAACATGTTGCAAAATTCTTGGACAATATACGAAAAATATACTTCTCCTTTAGGAATAGGTTGGATGGTAAATCCAGGACATCATTATGGACCTAATGTAGATGGTTATGAATATTCAAGGTGGGGAACGTATCACAGAGCTAATCATTTTGGCATTGGTGTAGATAGAACTTTAAAGTCTGGCACAGGTTTTACCAGATTATATCAACAACCAAACTTTGAAATGTTTGAACATTTAGAAAGTTGTCCAGAAGAACTACTACTTTTCTTCCACCATGTTTCTTACATTTATAAGTTAAAAATAATAAAACACTCATTCAACATATTTATGATACACATTTTGAAGGTGTAGAAGATGTTCAAGAATTAATCAATCAATGGATTGAACTTGAGGGACTAATAGACAATAAACGATATCAAGATGTTTTGTCCAGGCTTTTGGAGCAAAAAGAACATGCAAAAGAATGGAGAGATGTTATCAATACTTACTTTTATAGAAAGACTATGATCTATGATGAAAAATGCAGAAAAATCTATCCTTAACATAACTTTTCTTTTAATAAACCAACAATAAATGTACGGAAATAATAAAAATAATTACTTAAAAAAAGCAAAGGAGTCCTAAAACATGAAAATATCATTTAGTTATTATCCTGAAGGAAAAAGAAAAGCTGTTACGATGAGTTATGATGACGGCCAAATATATGATAGAAAATTAGTAAAAATTTTCAACAAATATGGAATTAAAGGAACTTTCCACTTGAATTCAGGAAAGTTCGATACATATCCTTTTCTTAATGCTTCTGAAATTAATAATCTTTTCCAAGGACATGAAGTTTCTATACACACTTTAAATCACCTATTTTTGACAACATTAACCAAAGAAACAATCATAGAAGAAATAAAAGGAGACAAAGAAAACCTAGAATCTCTAGTTAATTTTCCAGTACGAGGCATGTCTTATCCATATGGAGATTATAATGAGGAACTAGTTAAAATGCTTCCGTATCTTGATATTGAATACTCAAGAACAGTAAATTCTCATAGAAACTACACTCTCCCTGAAAATTTTCTAACTTGGCATCCAACTTGTCACCATGATGATCATCTGCTAGAAAGAACAACTGACTTTGTCGAGCTAGACCCTAAAGGTAGAATGCTTCTTTTGTATGTATGGGGCATAGTTTCGAATTCGAACGAAATAATAATTGGGATTTGATTGAAGAATTTTGTAAAACTATCGGGAATAAAGACGAAATATGGTATGCAACAAATATTGAAATTATTGATTACATAAATGCTTTGAAAAATCTAAAATTTAGTTCTAATCAACATATAATATTCAATCCTTCTGCTCTGGATTTATGGATAGGAGTAGACGGAAATCCAACAAAAATAAATAGTGGTGAATACACTTATCTATAAAGTATTTTTAAATGCAGAATATTTTAGAAAACTAACAAAATAGATTGTAAAAGGATATAAATGTTTGTAATCCTTCTAATCTTTAGTTTATTAGATAAACTTATATTTGTTTTGTTTTTAAAAATTATATAATATAAACTAAGTAGATAGGAAAATTTGAATAATAGGGTTTTTTTACTTAAATTATATTTGTTTTTCATAAAAACTTTTTATATATACATTATATTGAAAGGAGAGTCGTTATTATTAGTCAATGGATAAATAGTTGGGGGGGGTACCTACCATTAAGGTTTGAATTAAACAATACCCATTCAAAAACTAGAATCCAACGGGTATTTACTAAAAATAATGTGAACGGTGACCAAATTAGAATTTTATTTTCTAATTTACATGGAAAAGAACCAATTCACTTCGAACGTGTAAATATATCTAAATCCAGAAATGCATCTAATTCTGTGTCTTATTCATTTGTACCTGTATTCTTTAATAATAAACAAGATCTTATTTTAAATCCTCAAGAAGTATTTATAGTGATGTGGTTGAATTTAAAGTTAATGAAGGGGAATTTATTATTGTAGAAATATCTTCAAGCAATTTACCTTCTACCTTAAGTGGAACATTTTTTTTCAAAGATCAACCTATTACTTCTATATTCGAACTATCAGAAAGTACACAAAACCAATTTAAGACACAACTTTTATCTGACCTTGAAAGTGTATATTTATATGGCATCTTCCAAATTGAAGTTAACACAAAAGAAGATGTAAAAACAATAGTAACGTTCGGAGATTCGATAACTCATGATTCTAAATGGGCTGCACCCTTAGCTCAAAACCTCTACTCCAAATATCCTGCAAAAGTTTCTTTAATTAATTATGGAATAAGTGGAAATAGGTTGCTCTTTGATTCAGAACCAAACTATTTCTTCGGAGATGCTGGTATAAAAAGGTTTGAAAAAGATGTCTTTGAAAATAACAACAAAGTTGATTTGGTAATAGTGTTAGAAGGAACTAACGATATCGTTCATCCACTAACTGGTACAGCCCCCCCTCTTTCAGAAAAATTAGTTCTCAAGATATAATTGATGGTCTTAAAGTACTGATTGAACAAGCACATAACCACAGTACCAAAATAATCTTGGGAACCATCACCCCCCCTTTTTACAACTACCAATCTTGTTGGACAAAAACCGAAGAAAAGAAAAGAAATACAATTAACGAATGGATACGAAACTCTAGCGAACCTGATGGTTACATAGATTTTGATAAAATTCTTAGAGATCCTAAAGATCCTAAACGACTATATTATGAATACGATAAAGGAGACAATCTTCATTTAAGCAAAAAAAAGGAGGACAAAAGCTATCTGATAGTGTAGATCTCGAATGGCTTTTGGGACTTTGTAATTAATTTTAGGTTAAGTAAAACTAAAAATGTAATTGGAGGGGGGGATCACATTGAAAATTTATAAAGACCATAATCAGCCTATAGAAGAAAGGGTAAAAGATCTTTTAAATCAAATGACATTAGATGAAAAAAAATCGCACAATTAGGCTCGTATTGGAGTTACGAAATATTAGAAAATGGAGAGTTTTCTACTCAAAAAGCCTCAAAACTTTTGAATTTTGGAATAGGACAAATCACAAGACCTGGAGGTGCAACAGGTTTTTCTCCAAAACAAACTGCCAAATTAGTGAATGAAATTCAAAAATTTTTGGTTAATAAAACAAGATTAGGAATACCTGCTTTTATTCACGAAGAATGCTTAAGCGGATATATGACAAAAGGAGCTACAATTTTTCCTCAAATGATCGGTATTGCTAGTACTTGGCAACCAGAACTTTGTGAGCAAATGACCTCAAGAATAAGAGATCAAATGAAAACCTTAGGAATTCATCAAGGATTATCCCCTGTGGTTGATGTAACAAGAGATCCAAGATGGGGGGGAAGAACTGAAGAAACTTTCGGGGGGGAAGATCCTTATTTAGTTTTATCTATGGGGGTTTCCTATGTGAAAGGTTTACAATCAGATAACATAAAAAAATGGGGTTGTAGCAACCTTAAAGCATTTTGTTGGATATGGCGTTTCTGAAGGAGGCATGAATTGGGCCCCCCCAGCTCATATTGGAGAAAGAGAACTAAGGGAAATATTCTTACTACCTTTTGAAGCAGCTATTAAAGAAGGTAAAGCAAAATCCGTAATGAATGCATATCATGAACTTGATGGAATTCCCTGTGGCGCTTCTAAAAAAATTGTTGAGAAACGTTCTCAGAGAGGAATGGAATTTCGACGGAATAGTTGTATCAGACTATTTTGCAATTAATTCAATAATGGATTATCATAAAGTTGCTTCAGATAAAGAACAAGCTGCAATAAAAGCTTTAACAGCAGGAATAGATGTAGAACTTCCGGCTTTTGATTGTTATAAAGAACCTTTAAAAAAAGGCAGTTGAATCAGGAAAGTTACCAATTACTTTTGTTGACGACGCTGTTAAAAATATTCTTAGATTAAAATTTGAAATGGGATTGTTTGAAAATCCTTTTGTTGATCTAGAAAAAGTCCCTGAAAATCTTGATCTTGCAGAAGACAGAAAATTAGCTTATGAAATTGCGGTAAAGTCACTCGTTTTATTAAAGAATGATGGAATATTGCCTCTAATTAGAGATAATTACCCAATCAAAAAAAGTTGCTGTTATTGGTCCGAATGCCAATAGTGCTAGAAATTTAACTGGGGACTATACTTATCTTACACACTTAGAAACTTTAGAACAAGACGCTTTTGGCACCTCTGCAATGAAAGGCATAGAATTTTCAGAGAGTGAATTACCTATCACTACAATATATGAAGCATTAAAAGAAAAATTAATCCCTCTGGGAATAGAAGTCTCTTACTCCAAAGGTTGTGAAATTAACGATAAAGATAAAAGTTATTTTACTGAAGCAGTAAACTTAGCTAAAAGTTCTGATGTAGCAATTCTAGTTCTTGGGGGGATAAATCTGGTCTAACCAAAGATTGTACAACCGGAGAATCTCGGGACAGTTCAACGTTAAAACTTCCAGGTGTTCAACTCGAACTTCTTCGAGAAATTAAAAAAACCAACACACCTATAATCCTTGTTTTGGTAACTGGAAGACCCTATTCATTAGAATGGCTGATAAACATGTTTCTGCCATTTTAGAAGCCTGGTTACCGGGTGAAGAAGGAGGCAACGCTATTGCTGACATAATAATTGGTAACCGAATACCTGGTGGGAAATTACCTATATCTTTTCCTTATCATGCTGGACAAATCCCTGTTTTTTTATAATCATAAACCATCTGGTGGAAGAAGTCATTGGTGGGGCGATTATGTAGATTATCCTACTAAACCCCTATATCCATTCGGCTACGGCTTGAGTTACACAACATTTGAATATTCCAACTTAGAAATAACAGTCGAAGAAACAAATGTTTTTATAAGTTGTGAAGTAAAAAAAATATCGGACAATTTGAAGGAGAAGAAGTAGTTCAATTATACATAAATGATGAAGTGGCAAGTGTAACTAGACCAGTCAAAGAATTAAAAGGATTTAAGAGAATTAACTTAAAACCAAATGAAACCAAGAAAATTACTTTTGAATTACCTATCGAAGTATTAGCTTTTTATGATGAAAACATGAAATTTGTTGTTGAAAGAGGTGATTTTAAAGTATTAATTGGATCATCTTCCGAAGACATAAGATTGAAGGGTAACTTTTTTTATTCAAGACAATATTTTTGTAGATGAAACAAATAAAAAGTTTTTTTACTAAGATTTGTTTTTAAATCTTGTTTCAAAACAATAAATCAAATATTTGCAAGAATTTTATAAATATAGTTTATAAACGATGATATTTGAAGGGGGGATACTTTTTGGCTCAAAATACTATTAGAAAAAAAATTTCTTTAATTGTATCGGTTATTTTAGTTCTTTTTGGCATTTCTATAATTTTTAACATATTCTCTTTAATAAACTCTAACAATGGGTTAGAAAATTACAAATTTTTATCAGATGAAACCGGTATAATTTCGGAAATTGAGATGAACTTTTTTTGAAGCTTCTGTAAGTTTAAAAGATTTTGTTGTTAGTTACGATGACCAGGACAAGGAATTAATATTAAGGAATATTAATAATATTAAAAATATGTCCTTGGACTATACAAAAGAATCAACTTCTTTAACGAATCTACATACTTATATTGAGAATTACGAAAAATACTTTAACCAAATTATAGAGCTGAATAACTTAAAAACACTCTTATAAATCAAGATTTTATTAACCTCTCAAATAATTTGAAAAAGATAATTTCGGATTTCAAAACTAAAGCTAAAGAAAACAATATTTCAACCATTGTTTTTTTATTGCGATAGCGCACTGGAAATATTGGAAAATATTAACTCTTTTACTACAACCTATTTTGTTTCAGAATCAGCTGGGGGGGATAAAAACAGTGTCTTAGATGCTTTTAATAACTTGGTTTCACAATTGTCCATTATGGAGTATGGACTAGTTTCAGAAGAATTAGAAAAAAAATGTTTACGAATATTCAAAGCACTGTGTCAGAATTTAGAAACGTATTTGATCAAATAGTAGAGGCAATCGAATCTCAAGACCCAATAATCCAAGAAATGGAACAATTAAGGGTAGAAATACTAAACCTATTAGAAGACCAAAGGGCTCAATTAAAAGAACAACAAGATACTTTAGGGCCACAACTAATAGAAAAGAACAACAACTCCATC
>JMBV01000377.1_pt1 | contig 14759 bp, 21 predicted proteins | sample 616531 | NCBI WGS metagenome assembly JMBV01 (sample SAMN02727904, study PRJNA239997) | anaerobic digester metagenome | biome: anaerobic digester; isolation source: mesophilic anaerobic digester inoculated with municipal waste water sludge... | place: Germany: Bielefeld University, CeBiTec ... | reverse complement strand
ATTCCATCACATCACACGCCACAACATTCAACCGGTGCAGCTGCAAAACCGCTGCCAAAAGTTCATGGAAAGCGATGCCGCCCGCCTCCGGTGTCCCTGTGCCCGGTAGAACGGAAGGATCAAGCACATCTAAATCCAGCGTAAAATAAATAGGCTTGTTTTTTTAATTCCCGAACCTTCTCTTGGAACCCTTCCAAGTTAAACTTCTGCATCCGAGTGTGTTTTTGGGCAAAGGCAAATTCTGATCGTTCACCGCTGCGGATGCCAAACTGATGGATGCGCCCATCACCCACCAATTCCCATACCCGGCGCATGACAGTCGCATGGGAAAGCTTTTCGCCTTGGTAAACATCGCGCAGATCGGCGTGGGCATCAAGCTGAATCACGTGCAAATCTGGGTAGTGCATGACAGCGGCCTGCAGAGCGCCTAAGCTTGCCAAATGCTCACCGCCCAGCATCACGAACCGTTTTCCATCCCTTATTATTTGGCCGGCCCGCTCTTTGGTTAAAGCAATCATTCTTTCCGCACTGCCCGCGGGGACTTCAATGTCCCCCCCATCAAAGATAGCGCAGTCCGTTAGATCGCGCTCAATGTAGGGTGAATATGTTTCTACGCCCACACTTTCTTGCCGAATTGCCCCCCCGGGGCCGAACCTGGCCCCCCCCGGCCTAAAGGATGTTGTGCCATCGAAAGGAACACCGAACAAGATTAGCCCGGCCGAAGAATACTCAGCATTGCAGCCCAAAAAAAGCCGGAATGTTTCTAGCCACGGCTGAGCATTTCCAGTACATAATTGGGCAGATAAAAGGCCCCCCCCTGTGCAGATCGGTATTGTAATAGCGAGTACGGATGCCTAGCTCGTTCCAGCGCTCAGCCTGCTGACCCTGCAGGGGGGGATCGGGCCCTTTGGAGGCAAAGCCGAACAGCCAATGGCCCGATGGGTAAGTGGGGGGGATGTGGGCTTGATACAGCTTGCTTACGGGAAACACCCGGGAAATGGACCTGTGGGCCATGAGCATTTCCCTTGCATCTTCTTTGTAGTAAGGGCTTTCATTCTGGTTGAGCAGAATGCCCCGGGAAGTTAGGGCGTTAAAGCAGTGCCCATAAAACTCCTTTGTGAACAGCACTTCGCCGGGCCCGAAAGGATCGGTGGAATCGACAATAATTAGGTCATAAACGTTCTCCTTATTGCGGACAAACTTGATTCCATCTTGAAAATAAACTGTGACACGGGGTCCGAGAAACCGCAGGCGGTTTGGGGGAGAAACTCCTTGGCCACCTCCACCACCCTCCGGTCAATTTCCACGACGTGGATTTCCTCAATGCCGCGATACTTAGCCAACTCCCTGGCTGCCCCCCCCATCCCCCCCGGCTCCGATGAGAAGCACTTTACGAATGGCCGGGTTTACCGCTAAAGCCGGGTGGGTAATCATCTCATGATAGATAAATTCATCCCGCTCCGTCATCATGATATAGCCGTCCAGGGTAAAAAAACGCCCGAATTCCTCCGAATCAAAAACAAAAATTGTTTGGTGCTCCGTCACTTCGTGATGTAATTGGCTTTTGATTTGAATAGAAAACTTTACGGTTGGAGCGTGATACTCGCTGTACCAGAGGTCCATTTCATTCTCCTTTCAATACGTTCAATGAAGTAAGATCCATGCTTTCGGGCCCTGTGAGCAGGCAGCCCACCTTTTTGGAATACAGAATGTATTCAATTATTTCCCCCCCGTCACCAACTCCCCCCCCGGGGCCAGTAGCGGAATCCCGGGCGGGTAACTGATGACAAACTCGCCGCTGATCTTCCCCCCCACGCACTCGGCCAGAGGCAAACACGCCTTCTTTGCCCAAAAAGCGGCCTGGGGCGGCACCGCGACTTGAGGTGTTAGATATTCGCTTTCCAACAGATGCTTGCCATCTTTTTTTGTACCTGCGCTTAGTTTCTGCCAAAGCGCTGATTAGGCGTTCCAAATTTTTGTTCTGATCCCCCCCACCGAGATGTAAACAAGGATGTTGGCCAAATCACCGAACTCAATTTGAATCCCATATTCATCGCGCAATAAATCATAGACCTCAATCCCCCCCACAAGCCCCCCCAGCCCAAGAGTATTAACTGACAGCTTGGTGGAGTCAGAATCGTAGACGCTGTCGCCGTTAACAAGTTCCTTGGAGAAGGCATAATAGCCCCCCCTAGGCCGTTGATTTCGCCCCCCCTGGCGTAATCCGCTAAGCGCTGCACCTTTTCCACAATTTCGCGGCCCCTGAGAGCCAGGTTTCGCCGCGAGATGTCCAGACTGGCCAGGAGCAAATAAGAGCTGCTGGTGGTCTGGGTAAGGTTAATAATTTTGCGCACATAATGGGCGTTCACAGCATCACTGCACAGAAGCAGCGAACTCTGGGTTAGCGAACCACCCGATTTGTGCATACTCACCGCCGCCATCTCAGCACCGGCCGACATGGCCGTTACGGGTAGGCCGCTGCCAAAGTAAAGGTGGGCGCCATGTGCTTCATCAACTAAGACGGTTAGGCCCTTCGCCTTAGCCAGGCTTACAATCTTGCGCAGATCGGAACAAATGCCGTAATAAGTGGGGGGGTTGTTGACGATCACCGCCTTGGCCTTGGGATGCTCTTCAATCGCGCTCCGCACCTTTTCCGGAGACATGCCCAGGGGGGGGATCCCTAATTTTTTTTGTGGATCTCCGGATTAACGTAAATTGGTACCGCACCTGAGAGAACCAAAGCGTTAATTACGCTTTGGTGTACGTTGCGGGGGGGCAGGATGATTTCCTCCCCCCCGCTGCACCGCTGCTAAGACCATGGCCTGCACCGCTGATGTGGTACCTCCGACCATGAAAAAGGCATGGCCCGCCCCCCCAAAGCTTTCCGCTGCCAGTTCTTCCGCTTCTTTGATAACACCCGTGGGGGGGTGCGTAAGATTATCTAAGGGCTTCATGGAGTTTACATCCACCGAGAGGCAGTCACGCCCTAAAAAGGCCAAAAGTTCGGGGGGGTTGCCTTGGCCCCGCTTATGCCCCGGGACATCAAAGGGCACAAGGCGATCCGTACGCAGGCGCTGCAGGGCTTCCATGAGCGGCGCCCCGCTTTGATCCTTCAAGTCTGCACCCCCCCGGTAGACGTTGCAGCCGCTGAAGATTTCGATCATTTCCCGCCTGAGTGCATTGGTAATGGCCAGGCGGGTCTTGGGCGGGACTTCGTAGACATCGGAATTAAAAAGGTAGTTCTGCAGATCCATTTCTTTAATCAGCATCTTGGTGTGAAACATGTTCGCTTGAAAGACGTTAATATCCACCGCATCATATTTTTCTAAAACATCTCGCCCGATATAATCCTGGATGGAGGTGATGTTGTGATCAAGATAGAGCTTTTCCCCCGCTACGCTGCGCGTAAACCCCCGCACCCGGTAATCGATGGTGATAATATCCGAGTCAAAGCTGTTAATGAGAAAGTCAAGCGTAGAAAGGGGCGTGATTTCCCCCCCGCAGGTTGAAACATCAATATCCACCCTGCAGGTGGCGATGGATGTCTCCGGGTGGTATTCGGGATAGGTGTGCACCGTCACATGGCTTTTGTCCAAGTGGGCCACCACCGCTTCCCCCCCGCAGGCACCGCCTTCGTTTCCCCTTCCGCGATCAGAATGGTAACACTGGCCCCCTGCGGCTCATAATCCTGCTTGGCAATATTCAGTACGGTGGCGCCAATCATCTCAGTCACATCCGTCAAGATCCGGGTCAGGCGATCAGCGTTATATTGATCGTCAATGTACTGAATATAATCCCTCTGCTCCCTGGCACTTTTAGCATAGCAAATATCGTAGATATTGAAGCTCAGCGACTTGGTCAGATTGTTAAAACCATACAGCCTGATTCGTTCGGTCATATCCTTACCCCCCCAATTAAAAAAAGATGCGCCCGGTACTGGGCACATCTTCGAAAAGGTCGGGTTTTCCCGGCAGTCAGGCCGCAAGGCAATGCTTGACAGCCTAGTACTTCGCTGCAGAATTTCAGAGTCTATGATAGCAAGAACTACTTCTACCACTCTTATTGACCGTTTCACAAGTGTGTACCCCAGTACACTTGGTTATAAAGTAACCAACTGGCAATTAAGTTGCCAACTCATAAAAGTCGCGCTTTTAACGCCATCAATAACGTGGAGAAGGCTCCACCGGATTGGCCTGATCTAGAGGCCAAAGTGTTCACAAAGTGTCCTCACTACAAGCGGCTTGAAACAATGTCAGTCTATCCCATAATAGCGGTAATTGTCAATAGCTTTTCACAATCTATGCCCTCAGAACTTAGGCAATGAACTGCAAGAATTGCCCTTTCAGGAAATAAGGATCACCGTTTTGGACTAAAAAAAGACTGCCCACAACTAACAGGGGCCCCCCCGCACACAGCCGCGGGAACCCCCCCTTTTACGCTTATCTTTGGATCAGCCGGTCTTGGCAATAATTGCCTTCAGCAGCGCCCCGGCCTTCTGCGTGCCGTCCGTGGAAAACACACGGCTGCTGATGCGGCAGGCATCCTGCAGTTCGGCGCCTAAGTTGGCCCGGATTCGTTCCTGCACCCGCCCGGCCGTTTGGGCATCAGAGTCGGCAAGAAACACCGCAACCACCTGCGCCGACCATTGAGTCACAACATCGTTTTGCGCAGTGATTTTGTCAAGAGCGCCAACAGCCCATACAACTGCTCCCTTGTGGCCGGCTGTGCGAAAGTGATGGCCAAGAGCGTTACCGGTTGCCTCTTTTCAATCAGGCGGTGTACCACCGCTTGAAAACCTTCCCGGCTGCAGATTAGGCCTGCAGACCCATGCGGCGGCGCGTCCAACTGCCGGGCCCTGATCCCCTCCAGCAGCGCCTTCGTTGTGCCGCTCGGTTCTAGGTCAAACTCTTCCGCCAAAAGCTTAGCATAACTATCGAAATGGAGAATCGCCTCCGGAAAACGCTCCAGGCTAATGCAGCAGCGAATTGCCATTTGATGCAATTCTTCCAAGTAGGGTTCCAGCTTCAAAGCGCTTTTGCAGATCAAAAAAAGCCTTTTTGGGATCAGACTTATGATCCAACAACAGCCTGCCCGCCCTCAAAACCAGCTCTACATACAGCTTATGATAATGCTCCCTGTACTCCTGCGCCCATTCGGCGTAAAGATCTTCTGCCAAGAACTCGCCCCCCCGGTACAATTCTAGGGCGTCCAGGCAGGCCTTTAGCGCCTGCCGCGGTTTTTTTGGCCTCCAACAGCTCGCTTTTGGCACACAAGTTAGCAAACACCTCGGCATCAACGTAAACGTCCTCCTGCATTTCCAACCAATACAAGCCATTGCTGTACTGAATCCAGCCCGGTTCAGCTTTGCTGCAAGCGGTATGTTCCTTAAGCGTTTTACGCAGCAGGTGTACCGTCCCGTGCAGATTGTGGCCCGCAGAGTCGAGATCCGCATCCTGCCAAAATATGTCCACAAGAACATCACTGGGTATCTTTTCCCCATATCTGGCCGCGAAATACTTCAAAAGCAGCAGCGCCTTTTTGGATTTCCAATCCTTGACACGAACGGCATTTCCATAAATATCTAACCGGAAGGGCCCCCCCAACAGCTTTAAGCTTAACGCATGTGCAGCACGTTGACCCATCTTTTTCGCCCCCCCTAAATTGTGGTGCATGTTTATTCGACGCCCGCGGGCCAAACCCTTTTTTTTCGGCAAAAACGGAATAAAGCGGATTTTCGCCGAAACCGCTTTACAAAGCCGCTTTCGCCCTTTTTTTGACCCCCCCTTTTACTGCAGTTCATAAAAATTAACATATCCTCGTAAACACCCCCCCGGCAAAGGGCTTTTTTTTATGCCCATAAATTCTTTGCTTTTCGAGAATAATTAGAGATCGCTTCGAGTTAATTTCAAGCTCGCCATGTTAAATTAGAGCCAAAGATCAGCAGCAGATTGAACGAGCACCCGGAAAGGCGCCTACAGGCAGCAGAAGGAGGCAGTGGCATGACCCGAGATCAGAAGGCATTTTACTTGATAATAACGATAGTGGCTTTCCTGTTAGCCCTCTCTTGCACAGCCCGGGGGGGAATTCGGCTACGGCGATGTCTACTGGCTTGATGAGGAAACGGGAGAATGGATCCAAGATCGGGGGGGTGGAGACAAAGCCTCAATCGAACGAATGGATGAAGGCGGCTCCTCCTTGGGGGGGAACACGAATAGCATTTCCTCAATTTTGGGGGGGACGGTCATTATCCAAATTGACGATAATGGAAGGCAGGCTTATGGGGGGCGTCCGCCTATGGGCAGCCGGCCGCTTTCAGCCTAAATGGGCCGGAAGAAGATTCCCCCCCGAGTATCTGAGTGAGGACGGGATCTTCAAAATCACGGCGGCCGCTCTTCCCGGCAGCAGTGGCAGTGCCCGGTGGGTACCCGGCGAACGTGTTTTCCTGCTCCCCCCCGCCCAAAAGGTAGTGGTCAAATGGCAGTTCACCTATGAAATCGTGAACAATACCGCTTTAGGCATGAATGTGGCTAGGGTCGAGGACCGTTTTGGTCCGGAATTGGCCATTGAGTCTTGGACGATAGAAACGGTCCCGGGTAATACCGCTAACGGCACCTTACAAGTAAACACAACGGGGGGGCGGAACAGCTTTGAATGGCAGAATATACGTTTGGAACCCGAGCAAAGGGCCCGAATCTCCTGGGTGGTAGCCACCAGGCAGAACGCCGCAGGCGAGAGGGATGACAAGGGTTGGAAGTATAAACTGAATTCCGGCGGTGAACTGCATTTCACGCAGGATGGCGTGCCTGGTAAAGACCACCGCTTTCAAAACGATTGGCAGTTTACGGCCCGGATCAGCGAGGAAAACGAAGCGGCTATCTCCCTGGAAATATCCACCGCCCGGATCGCTTGGTATATTCGCCGGCCGGGGGATTTCTGCGCCAAAGCCTTTGATGGGGGGGTAATCCGCACCGGTTCGCCTGAGATCAAGGTGGGGGGGGTAACATTCAGCGAATTCGGCGATTTAATCTCGGAGGCAAACCAGGCAATTCCGGTATTCTATTCACTTGGTACGGCACTGCAGCCGGGTGATTGGCTCACCCCCCCTTCCACCCTGAATGGGAATGTTGAGCTGGAATTAACCGCAGCGGCGGGAACCGAAACAGCTTTCAGTATGTGGCAGAGGGTTGTTACCGGTTTACAAAGCACCGGTACTTATCACAACAAGGGGGTGATTACGTTTACTCTGGTTAACAGCCAGGTTCACCAGGCGATTGATTTCAAATAGATGGAAAGACATAAAAAGCAAAACAAAAAGGGGGAAATAAGAATGAAAAGAGTCGTATTGTTTACAGTTGTAGCCGCTCTCGTGGTTGGGCTGCTGAGCGGAACCGTATTGGCGGCAAACCGGGTTACCGTGTGGATTGTGGGCGAAACAATGGAAGAAACCGAGCAGGCCAGGGCGTATACCGGCGGCTCCCATAACAAACAGTGCAACAACACCCAGATCATCGAGTGGGAAACAAAAGCTGAAGTTGCCCAATGGTTGGATCTGTTCGTAAACGGCACACAGTGGCGCTGGTATGTCCGTAAACCCGGCACGTACTTTGCAGACTGCATCGGCGGCCAAATCCGCAGCAACGGCGATGTGCTCATTCATTTCGAAGGCTTCGGCCCGCTGCAGGCCAGCGATGCGGAAGTAGCCATCAATCCGGAAATCGCCACTTGGTACGGCTATGATCTGGGCAGCGGCCTAGGCCCCCATGTCGAGTTTAGGCGACTGGTCCGGCTGGTATGCAGCCGAACTTCCCGACATCCAGGTTCCCGACAGTGAGCTTTTGCATAACGATGGCCAGAACTTCAAACTGTGGAATATGATTGAAGTTGTTCCCTGCCACTCGGCGAAAGTTCCTTTCTACAGCAATTCGGGCACCGTTACCGTTACCCTGGCCAGCCAGAAGCCGTGGGTTGTCAACGGTTTGCATTCGGCCACGTACAATTATTAAACGCCGGCGTAGGTAATACGTTGACGAGCTAGACAGGCTTGCCGGGGCAAAGACAGTCCCCCCCGGCAAGCCTCTGCTTAAGACCTAAATCGAGCGAAAAAGCTATGTCCCCCCCGGCACCGCCGGGATGAGGGGAGTGTGTGCTGTGTCAGCAACAAAAATGACACGAATTTACCTAGTAACCATCTCAATGCTGTTTTATTTTATACCTCTGTTCGGGCGCAGGGCCCGGCCATCTCCCTTGATCCCATTCTTGTTGAAAAGGTTATGAGGGCGGGCCAAACTTTAACACAGGTGATCAACCTGGACAACTCCGATAAATATAACGAAATTGTGCTGCAGGTGTCCGCGGCCGATGTAATGGAAGACCTAAACGGAATCTACCACTTAAAGCCGCCCGGAAGTACGCCGCACAGCCTGGCCCAATTCATCGAAGTTTCGCCCCCCCAAAGGCTGGTCATACCTCCGGGAGGCAGCGCGGAGGCACTCGTGACCGTGTCCGTCCCCCCCAGGGGGGGAATTGCGGGCGGCCGTTACGGTGCCATAACCTTTACGATTGTGCCGGAAGCGGCCGAAGCAGAAACCGATCAGCTTGGCGCCACGCTGTTCACCTTCCAAGTTGCCAGTTTCTTTGAAATCACCGTTGAAGGTTCTAATTTGCGGCGTGAAGCCTATGTGGAATCCCTATCCGTTTTACCTTCCGAAGAATTTCCGCAGCTGCGCCCTTACGTGGGCTCCGATGCCATAGTCTTTACAGCCGCGGTAACCAACGGGGGGCAACGTACATATTGTCACACGGGGGTTCACTGCTGCTGACCACCGCTGAGGGCAGAACGGTTGCCCGCCATCCCTTGGGCGGAGGCCGAGGCGTGATCCTTCCCACCGCCACCGTTCAGCTGCAAACGGTGATGCCCCGCACACTGGCGCCCGGTGATTATACTGCAAGAGCGGTGATAGAGTACGGAGGGCGCAGGCCCTTAATTGTCACCACCGATTTCAGCCTAGGCGAGTTGGATGTGAAAAGCAGCGCCATGAGCCAGTCGCCCACTACCTTTTCGCACTTCAGCGTGGAACCGGATAATCTGGAAATGACCCTGCGGCCCGGGGGGGCTTTTCAAAGCGCTGTGCTGCAGATTACAAATCACGGGGAAGAAAAAAAATTGACCTGGAAAGTTTCGTGTTTCCCCTGGAGTTTGATCTTTACGGCAATCTTATACCGGTGGAGGAAAGGGCTGAACCGCTTCCGTGGATTGAGATCAGCCCCCCCGCCTCGTTTTCCGTTTTGCCCGGCCGGACGCAGCGCATTCGCCTCACGCTGCGTCCCCCACGGGAACTTGCAGAATGCGTTTTCAGCGATATCCTGTTTAAATCGGTAACAGATGACGGCTCCAGCGTTGAAGCGGGGGGGATCAACCTTCTAGGTGTTTTAGGGGGGGCGGACATGAGTAAAGCGGGTACCGTCCGGATCATCAGCGCCGAAAAGGTTGCGGGCGGCCTCACGGTGGACACGCTGCTTAGCAACATAGGGGGGCAGCGGCCATAATCCCCCGGGTGGAATTGGTACTCAATCAAATCCACCCACAGCAGGAAGCAGAAGAAGGGCGAATTATCGCCGGCCGAACCGAAACGATGGCCGCGGTCGATCTGCCCTTGGGCGCTAACCCCCCCGTGCTCCCGGGAACGGAGCGCCTTTTCAGTTTCATGCTGCCAACCGATCTGGAGCAGGGAGAATATCAAGTGATAATCAGAGTTGATTATGGAGGAAAGAACCCGCTATCGGGCGGCTGGGAATAAGTATAGGGGTATGGAAGATGATCAATAAACGAATGATGCGGTCCTGCACAGCAATTTTATGCGTACTGCTGGCCCTGGCGGCGCCGGGCTTGGCAAAGAGTTCGCCGATGTCTTGGTTTCCAACGTGTTTTACGACAGCTACGTCTTAGATGCTTTAAACGACATTGCGGTGCAGAGCGGTATACCGATTATTGCCGACAGCACCGTCTCGGGTTTTATCACCACCGACTTTACCGACCTACCTCTGGAAGATGCGCTGAGCCGCATCTGTGTCCCCCTGGGGGGGTTCACCTTCCGCTACATGGAAGCGGGATATTATCTAGTGGGCGCCATTGATCTGAAAAACCCTTCTTTCACTCTGTTAAGTGATACCGCGATCTTCAAAACCAACTACCTTCCGGCCAAAACGGTGGCGGATTTACTATCTGAATACTATCGGCCCTTTGTTAAGGTTGATAGTGTCTTTAACACCTTGGTCGTTACCGGCTCACCGGAGATGATCCGCCGCATTTCGCTGGACATTGCCGGCATTGATGCACCTGTACGCCAGGTCATGCTGGAAGTGCTGATCATTGAACTTACGGATGACGCCCGCAAAGCGCTGGGAACGGAATGGCAGTGGAAAAGCGCCAAATCGGAGGCCGCCTCAACGGGCGAGCTGGGCCTCGTTGTCTCGGCCCTTCGGGCAGTGTCCACCTTCACTTACGATTACGTCAAGGGTGCTGCCGGATTTTGATGTCTTTAAAACCCATGGTCGAAGCGGGTAAAGCCAAAGTGCATGCCAATCCCAGGATTGTGGCCCTGGACGGCCACGAAGCCAACATCTTTTTAGGCCAAGAGCAGTCATTTATCGTGGAAACGGAATCTACGACCGGGACCCTGACTAGGCAGCGCGTGATTATTAAAAGCGGTGTCACCTTGAATTTCTTGGCCCGAATTGCCCCCCCAGCGGCGAAATCACAGTCAAACTGGAACCGGAAGTGAGCCAAATCACGGGGTTCAACCAAGACGGCTACCCCCCCATCGTCTCTAGCCGGCGCGCCGCCACTTCGGTACGCATTCGCAATGAGGAAACATTTGTCCTAGGCGGCCTGGTCAATGAATTTGAGAGTACAAGCATGGGCAAAGTCCCCCCCTCTTGGGCGATATTCCCCCCCTATTGGCAGGCTGTTTCGCTCAGAAAAGCATGAAAAGAACGAAACGGAAGTCATAATCATGGTCACACCACATATCATCGAGGGGGTTGACTAAACAGTGAAATTCACGCAACGGCTGATAGCGATCTCGGTTATTACTCTAATTGCCGCTGCCTGCCCCCCCGCAGCCGCATTCACTCCCGATCGGGCACTGCAGAATCCCTTGTTCCTATCTGAAATAGGAGACTGCCAGATCGTATACGGCGGTTATGCCTCCGACTCCGGGCAGTTTCACCTCATCTATGCGGAACACGATCGGTTCGCGCAAGGCTACGGCGCCCTCGCCCTGCAGGCCGGAGGCGAGGACACCCCCCCGAGCAGAATTGCGTTTATTGCCGTTAAAGAATATGAAAACTTTACTGTCGGTGCGGGCGTTCATCGTGCGGACGGAGAAGTGACAATCGATCTGGGTGCGGGCTATAGCGCGGGGGGGCCGGTGGCCGTCACGCTTGCGGTGCACGAAGTGCCCATCGTCCCCCGGCCGGAAGGGAGCGGGCAGCAGGCGTCCCTTTCTCTCGGTGCCACACTCACAATCAGCGACTCGCTCATGGTGGGTGCGGAAACAAACCCGGGCGAAGCATGGCAGAGCGAGGTTTATACTACCTTTACCCCCCTGCCCAAAGTAAAGACGCACTTAGGCGTTGGTTTTTCCGGGGGGGCAAGCTGGCGCCAAGCCGCAATCAGGCTCTGGTATAAGCAGGAACAATTTGTGCTGCAGCTTGGCTATACGCTGCACAGGGAACACCACAGCAGTTTTCGTTTCGGGGGGGTCGGCTTTCGCTTTTGATACCACGGACTATTGCGGCCCGAGATTTAAAATCCGCTCCCAAACAGTATTCAAACGAAGTGATGGGCGTTTTAGATACAACCTATCCTAATTAAAATGACGAATGGCTGTTTCACGGCCAAACGCTCTCAAGACAGTATTATCCCGGAACCAAGATTTCTTTCGGACTTGGGGGGGTTTATGCCAATCGAACTTGAAAGGGGGGGAATTTCGCCCCCGGCCATCTGATTGCCCCAGTGGCCGGAAGGCATCACCCATGTCTTTGTTGCCAAGGGTTTCAAATATGTGCTTGATTGTGAAGCTATCCCACAGGTTGAGTGCGGGGGGGCGGAAAATTAAGGGATACCCGCCGCAAACCGCTTTTTCGTTACTTTGCGATAACCAGATTGCCCCCTAATGCTTTGGATTGATAGAGGGATTTGTCCGCTCGCAAAATGGTGTCTTCTATCGTTCCGTCCTCGGGGGGTTAAACTCGGCAACCCCAAAGCTGGCCCGAATAGTGATGCTGGCTCCGTCCGCGGCAAAGGGGGGGTTCCCGCCAAGCTGTCCCTTAAACGCACAGCCAGGCCCTCCGCCTCAGGGATTTCGGTGTTGGGCAAGATCAGCAAAAATTCATCGCCGCCCAGCCTACCCACAGTATCCGAAGCACGAATATTATTAGCAAAACAGCTGCCGTTTCCTGCAGCAGTCGATCACCGGCCGCATGGCCGTGATTGTCGTTGACTTCCTTTAAGTTATCAACATCGACTACAATTACGCATAGGCCCGTTTGGTAGCGTTTGGCCTTCGCAAACTCCTTTTTTTTCCATTTCCAGGACAAATCGCCTGTTGTAAAGGCCGGTTAAGGCGTCCACATTTGCCAATTTTCTAACGTGGGAAAACAGGCGCCTGTTTTCGAGGGCAATGGCCACATAAGCAGCTAGCGCACGTAAGATATCGCGGTGATAATGGTGATACGCATCCGGTTCTTTAGACTGTACCACCAGGGTGCCCACCGTTTCTTTTTTTTCCCAAACAAAGGGGGGGCAAAAAGAAGCGAGCGGTTTGCTTCAGCGGGAGTATGTTCGGGATGGTTTAAGATTAATCCGGGAAGTTTAAAGTAGGCCGCATCTTCTTCAATTTCCTCCAGCCAGGGTTCACCCGGATCCAACCGCTTAGTAAACTTGGGCAGAAATTGCCCCTCATGAATGAAAATTTCATAGCGCAGGTCGTTATGCTCTTTATTGTGTACGCCTACGGCCAAGGTGTCGACGGGCAGCAAGGATTTAAGGTTATCCCAGACAATCCTACCGATTTCCTCCAGTTCAAATGTGGAGGTTATGGATTGGCCAATGCGGCTGATCGTGTTAATTCTCTCATACAAATCCTTGTAAATCATGTTTTCCCTGCGCACTTGCCTAGCCTTCGCCACTTTCAACGAGTTCAGCAAATTGGTACTGTACTGCTCCTGTTCTAAAGCGCGCACTTCCTTAAGAGATTCATAGGCCATTTCGCAATCGTGGACAGACTTTTGGGCACCGGCCAGGACCAATAGATTTGCAAGCAGTGACTCCTTGGCGTTATTTGCCCTTGCGATTTTGATCCCCCCCTCCTGGGCATACTGCAAGGCTTGGCCGTGGTTGCCCCGCCCTTCCTCGATTTTAGCCAGTTCAACCAGCAGACGAGTCTCGAGGGTGGGAACGCCTATTTCCCTGCTGGTGGCCAAAACTAACCTAATCAGTCTTTCGCCTTCCGCGCTGTGCCCGCGCAAGATTTCAATCTGCCCCCCCAAACGATAATTGCAGAGCGCATGCAAATATTTCTTGCCCTGTTCCTTACTCAGCTTGGCGGCCTTGAGAAAAAGGGGGTTCCGCCTGCTCATGACAATCTTTTAAATGGTAGGAAAGGCCCATCATATAATATTCTGAGCCATCTTGTTTTTCATCCGGGCCCATAAGATCAAATAATTCGCTAAAATATTCGAGGGCTTCATCGTATTGGCCGAGTGCGTTCATTAACCCGCCTAAATTGGAAAGGAACAAGTTTATCAAAGCAGTGCTGCCCATTTCTTTTGCCTGTTCTAAACCATCCAGGTATCTATCCAACGCCGCATCGAACTTCGCTAAAGCCTTGAGTGCGCTGGCCTCGCCGTTCAAGGCTTGCAGGCTTCTTTGATTATCCCCCCCTGCTAAGGCGTAGTGTTTGCGGGCTAGGCGGGCAAAGGAGGCCCCCCCTTCTTTGTATTTTCCCTTATCTATGGAATCCCAAGTAAGGGCAGTGTAAGCACAGCCCAAGGCGTAGTCGTTTTCCTGTTCTTTCCCGTCTTGGATCAGTCTTTGCACCAATTTAGCCCTAAAATCCTGATGTGTTCCCCCGAAATTTCAGGCAAAAATCCACAACCAGATCTGCCTTGGCCTTTAGGTTTGCGGCCTTGTCTAATTGCTCCTCGAGCCTTTTAATCGCGAACTTGTCTTTGGTTTGCTCCGTTGGCTTTTTCATGATTATTCCCTCCATGCTCTGACCGAGATATAAACCATATTGGACATAAATCATAAAAACACCTTTTGTGAAGAAATGGCCCTATCTCGTGTTATAATATCATTAAATCAATGGCGGCAAAGACCATGTTTTCGGGCAACCGCCGCTGGGAAACGGAGAAAATCCTGTGAAAAAAAGTCCTGGGGTTAATTTTAGTTTTGACTATCTTTCTATCCGGCTGCATTCAGTATAGTGAACACATCAGCCTCAACCGGGAAGGGTCGGGCATATTTACGCTGAAGATGGGTGTCATGGACACAGAGGGCATGCTTGATGGAGAAGATGTGGATGAAGTGGCCGATACACTTGCTGAGGACGCGGAGAGTCTGGAGGGGGGTACCGCGGTGTTGTTGTATTGGCTACGGCCAATTATGTGGCGGACGGTTTTATTTGGTCCGAAATGACGCTGGAGTTTGAATCGCTGAACGCGCTGCTTTATGCTTTGGAAATGAGGAAGTTAGT
>JMBV01000376.1_pt1 | contig 14768 bp, 24 predicted proteins | sample 616531 | NCBI WGS metagenome assembly JMBV01 (sample SAMN02727904, study PRJNA239997) | anaerobic digester metagenome | biome: anaerobic digester; isolation source: mesophilic anaerobic digester inoculated with municipal waste water sludge... | place: Germany: Bielefeld University, CeBiTec ... | reverse complement strand
TTAATCAATAACTATTTATTACCTAATACTTTTTCTGCAATGCTATTTGGCACTGCTTCATAATGATCAAATTGCATGGAGTATACTCCCCCCCTACCTTGAGTATTAGAACGAAGGTCTGTTGCATATCCAAACATTTCAGATAGTGGAACATAAGCATTAACTACTTGAGCACCGCTTCTCAATTCCATTCCTTCAATTCTACCTCTTCTAGAGTTAATATCTCCCATAACATCTCCCATATACTCTTCTGGCACTATTACTTCAACCTTCATCATAGGTTCTAAAAGAACTGGATTAGCCTTTCCAATTGCTTCTTTAACTGCCATGGATCCAGCTATCTTAAATGCCATTTCTGAAGAGTCTACTTCATGGTATGAACCATCATATAAAGTAACTTTTATATCTAATACTGGATATCCTCCAAGAATTCCAGCTTGTAAAGCTTCCTGAATACCTGCATCAACAGATCCAATGTATTCCTTAGGAATCGCTCCACCTACTATATTGTTAACAAATTCATAACCTACACCTGGTTCTTGAGGCTCTATCCTAATTTTTACATGTCCATATTGTCCACGTCCACCTGATTGTCTAGCATACTTAGTATCTGCTTCAGCTTGTTTAGTGACTGATTCTTTATATGCTACTTGTGGATTACCTACATTAGCTTCAACTTTAAACTCCCTTAAAAGTCTATCAACAATAATCTCTAAGTGTAATTCACCCATTCCTGCTATTATTGTTTGTCCTGTTTCTTCATCAGTATAAGTTTTGAAAGTTGGATCTTCTTCAGCTAATTTGGCTAATGCTGCACTTAATTTATCTTGACTTGCTTTAGTCTTTGGTTCTATAGCTACATGAATTACTGGTTCTGGGAATTCCATTGTTTCTAATATAATTGGATCATCTTCAGAAGACAATGTATCTCCAGTTCCTGTATCCTTAAGACCTACAGCAGCCGCAATATCTCCAGCATATACTTCGTCTACTTCTTCCCTTTTATTTGCATGCATTAAAAGAATTCTTCCAATTCTTTCTCTTTTACCATTAGATGCATTCAGTACATAGCTACCTGCCTTTAATGTTCCTGAATAAACTCTAAAGTAAGCAAGTTTACCTACATAAGGATCTGCTACTATTTTAAAAGCTAAAGCTGAGAAAGGTTCTTTATCATCTGATTTTCTTTCCTCTTCCTCTTCTGAGTCCAATCCAACACCTTTAATTGGTGGAATATCTACTGGGGGGAAGGTAAATAATCAATTATAGCATCTAATAAAGGTTGGACACCCTTATTCTTATATGAAGAACCGCAAAGCACTGGAGTCATAGCTACATTTATTGTAGCATTTCTAATACCCTTAATTAATTCTTCTGTTGTTATTTCTTCTCCCTCTAAATATTTCATCATTAACTCTTCATCATTTTCTGCAACAGCTTCTAAAAGTTTCTCTCTATATTCAAGAGCTAATTCTTCCATGTCTGAAGGTATAGAAGTTATTTCTATATCTTCTCCTAAATCATCATTATATATTCTGGCATTCATATTAACTAAATCAACTACACCTTTAAAACTATCTTCCTTACCTATAGGTAATTGTACTGGAACAGGGTTAGCTCTAAGCCTATCTTCTATCATTCCAATAGTTCTAAAGTAATCAGCACCTACAATATCCATTTTATTTACAAAAGCTAAACGAGGCACTTCGTATTTATCAGCCTGTCTCCAAACTGTTTCGGATTGAGGTTCTACCCCACCCTTAGCACAAAATACTGCTACTGCCCCCCCATCTAGTACTCTAAGTGATCTTTCAACCTCTACAGTGAAATCCACATGGCCTGGCGTATCAATAACATTAATCCTATGATTTTGCCACATACATGTTGTAGCAGCAGAAGTAATAGTTATACCTCTTTCTTGTTCTTGCTCCATCCAGTCCATTTGTGCTGCCCCTTCATGGGTTTCGCCTATTTTGTGTATTTTTCCTGTGTAAAACAAAATTCTTTCTGTGGTGGTCGTCTTTCCTGCATCAATATGAGCCATTATGCCTATGTTTCTAGTGTTTTCTAGTGATACTTTTCTTGGCACAATTTTTCCTCCTTCATCTGTTTCTTAGTCCCCCCCTCCACACATCTGAAACGATATATTACCATCTATAATGTGCGAAAGCCTTGTTAGCTTCTGCCATTTTGTGTACTTCTTCTCTTTTCTTAACACTTGAACCCATTCCATTAGAGGCATCTAAAATTTCTTTGGCTAATCTTTCAACCATAGTATTTTCTCCTCTTTTTCTAGAATAAGCTACTAACCATCTAAGACCTAGGGTTTCTCTTCTTTCTGGTCTTACTTCCATTGGTACTTGGTATGTTGCCCCCCCACCTATTCTTCTACCTTTTACTTCTAAAACAGGCATAATATTGTTCATAGCTTTATAGAATACTTCTATTGCATCTTCTCCTGTTTTTTTCTGCAACATAATCTAAAGCTCCATAAACAATATTTTGAGCAGTACCTTTTTCCCATCAAGCATTACATTGTTTATTAGCTTAGTTATTACCACATCATCATATATAGGATCTGGCATAACTTCTCTTTTGGTACATGTCCTTTTCTTGGCACTTTACTTCCCTCCTTAACTATATAGAGTAGATTCATTGGTACTCGACAATTAAATTGCCGTTGTGCGCCAAAATGCATCTATATTAAACGGAATAAAATCCCTGCACTTTTGCACAATTATTTTTTTTATCTTTTGGTCTTTTAGCACCATATTTGGATCTTGCTTGTTGTCTACCTTCAACTCCGGCAGTATCTAAACTACCTCTAACAATATGGTATCTAACACCTGGTAGGTCTTTTACTCTTCCACCTCTGATTAGTACAACACTATGTTCTTGTAAGTTGTGTCCAATCCCTGGAATATATGCAGCGACTTCAACTCCATTTGTTAATCTTACCCTTGCAACCTTCCTTAAAGCAGAGTTAGGTTTCTTAGGAGTAACAGTTCTAACAGCTACACACACACCTCTTTTTTTGTGGTGAGTGAACAGTTGTTTCCCTTTTCTTTAGTGTGTTTAAATTAACACCTAAAGCTGGTGATTTTGATTTGTAAACAACATCTTTCCTACCTTTTCTAATTAATTGATTAATTGTTGGCATCAAGGCACCTCCTTATTATATAATATTATTTTAATAACGCAGCGACTGCTGCATTAATATCAATTCCACAAGCTTTTCCAAGCTTTTTCATGCTATCAACATAAATTGTTTGAATCTGTTTTTCTTCGCAAAGCTTAACAATATCAGATGTTACCTTTTTCTCTGCATCATTAGCAACATAAACAGCTTCAACTTCCGCTGAATTTAAAGCTCTTTTTACTTGTTTAACTCCTACAACTTTGTTTTTTGAATTAAGTCTTGTCGTCATAAACTTACCCCCCCCTTTTAAACATTTTAAAGATTATGTGGAAATTATTCCACATAATCTTCATGTTATTCAGAGTATTTTCAAGTTTACACACTCTACTATTCTATCATCAGTCATTTTCACTGTCAACATTATTTTCTTCTAAAAGTTGAATATTTTCTTCTACTACAACTTCTACATTTCTATATCTCTTCATTCCAGTTCCTGCAGGTATCAATTTACCTATTATTACATTTTCTTTAAGTCCTAATAAATTGTCTTCTTTTCCTTTTATCGCTGCTTCTGTTAGGACCCTTGTTGTTTCTTGGAATGAAGCTGCTGAAAGGAAGGAATCTGTAGCCAAAGAAGCCTTGGTTATACCTAATAGTGCCCTTCTTCCAGTAGCAGGAACTCCACCTTCTGCTACTATGGCTTCATTAGTTTCTTCAAAATCATGTAAGTTTACTAAACTACCAGGTAACATATCTGTATCACCAGCATCTTCAATCTTCACCTTAGACAACATTTGTCTTACTATAATTTCTATATGCTTATCATTTATGTCAACACCTTGCAATCTATATACCCTTTGGACTTCCTTAACTAAATAGTTTTGAACACCCTGAACACCTTTTATCTTAAGCATATCATGTGGATTTACTGAACCATCAGTTAATTCATCTCCAGCCTCTACTATATCTCCAGGTCGCACTTTTAATCTAGCTCCATAGACGATATTGTAACTTGCTGTTTCACCATCTGGTGATGTAATTACTACTTCTTTCTTTTTCTTAGTTTCATTTATACTTACTTCACCAGGAATTTCTGAAATTACTGCTAAGCCCTTTGGTTTTCTTGCTTCAAATAGCTCTTCAACCTAGGTAAACCTTGAGTAATATCATCTGCAGCTGCAACTCCTCCAGTATGGAAAGTTCTCATAGTAAGCTGTGTTCCTGGCTCTCCTATGGACTGAGCTGCTATTATCCCAACGGATTCCCCCCCAATTCCTACTGGTTCTCCAGTTGCTAAGTTTCGACCATAACAATGAGCACATACACCAAATTTAGCCTTACATCCTAATACTGATCTAACTTTAACTTCTTTGATCCCTATCTCTTGAATAAATTCTGCCATATGCTCAGAGATCATTTCATTTTCCTTAACTAAAACTTCCCCCCCAGTCTCTGGATTTAATATATCTTCAAATGCATATCTTCCTTCAATTCTGTCCTTTAGTTCCTCTATGATTTCCCTACCATCTGCGAATGCTTTTACTAATAGATATTGATCTGTACCACAATCAGTTTCTCTTACTATGACGTCTTGACTTACATCTACAAGTCTTCTAGTTAAATAACCAGAGTCAGCTGTTCTTAAAGCGGTATCTGCTAATCCTTTACGTGAACCGTGAGTGGAAATAAAGAACTCTAATACTGATAATCCCTCTCTAAAGTTAGCTTTAATTGGTATCTCTATAGTTCTTCCTGAGGCACTTGCCATAAGTCCCCTCATACCTGCTAGCTGTCTAATTTGGTTTTACTACCTCTAGCACCAGATGCTGCCATAATGTACATATCATTTTCATGGTCTAAGCTATCCATTAATACATCTGTTACTTCATCTGTAGTCCTATTCCAAATTTCTATTACTTTTTCATATCTTTCTTCATCAGATATTAATCCTCTACGATAGGATCTTTCAAACTTTTCTACTTCTTTTTCTGCTTTTTCAATAAGTTTATATTTTTCTTCAGGTACGATTATATCACCCATGGATACTGAAATTGCACCCATTGTGGAATAGTGGAATCCCATGGCTTTTATATGGTCTAAAAGCACTGCTGTAACAGAATTTCCATGTTTTCTAAAACACTTTTCAATAATAGCACCTAATAATTTCTTGTCTACTACTTTATCTATTTCTAAAGAATATGGATCTTTAGTCCTATCAACAAATCCTAAATCTTGGGGGGGGATATGTTCATTCATTATAAATCTTCCCACTGTACTTTCAATCATCTTACCTTTATCTTCTTCATTTAGTCTAATTCTTACTTTAACCTTTGCATGGATCCCAAGATCCCCATTGTAGTATGCATGAAGCATTTCATCATAGTCTTTAAAATACTTACCCTCACCTTTTTCTCCTGTTCTTTCCATGCTTAGGTAATAACTACCTAATACCATATCTTGGGTTGGTGTGGTAATTGGTTTTCCATCTTTAGGAGCTAAAATATTATTAGTAGATAACATCAATAATCTGGCTTCAGCTTGGGCTTCTGTAGACAATGGTACGTGAACTGCCATTTGGTCTCCATCAAAGTCTGCATTATATGCAGTACATACTAGAGGATGAAGCTTAATAGCCTTACCTTCAACTAATACTGGTTCAAAGGCTTGAATCCCCAATCTATGAAGGGTTGGAGCCCTATTTAGTAATACTGGATGATCCTTTATTACTACATCTAGTACATCCCAGACTTCCGGTCTTACCCTTTCTACCATTCTCTTAGCTGATTTTATATTGTGAGCATATTCTTCTTCTACTAGTTTTTTTCATTACAAAGGGTTTAAATAACTCTAATGCCATTTTTTTTAGGAAGTCCACATTGATAGAATTTTAATTCTGGTCCTACTACAATAACAGATCTACCTGAATAATCAACCCTTTTACCTAGTAAGTTTTGTCTAAATCTACCTTGTTTTCCCTTTAGCATATCTGATAATGATTTAAGAGCCCTATTACCAGGACCAGTTACTGGTCTTCCTCTCCTACCATTATCAATAAGTGCATCCACTGCTTCTTGTAACATTCTTTTCTCATTTCTTACAATAATATCTGGTGCACCTAAATCTAACAATCTTTTTAATCTATTATTTCTATTTATTACTCTTCTATACAAATCATTTAAATCAGATGTTGCAAACCTACCACCATCTAATTGAACCATTGGTCTAAGATCTGGGGGAATTACTGGTATTGCATCTAAGATTATCCATTCTGGTCTATTTCCAGATTTTCTAAATGCTTCTACTACTTCCAATCTTCGTGTTATACGAATTTTCTTTTGCCCTGTTGCATCTTTTAATTGAGATCTTAGTTCCTTAGATTCTTCTTCTAGGTCTATTTTTCCTAATAATATTTTAATAGCTTCTGCACCCATCATAGCTTTAAATTTATTAGGATATTTTTCTAGATACTCTCTATACTCGCCTTCTGTCAATAATTGTTTTTCATATAATGGTGTATCTCCTCCATCTACCACTATATATGATGCAAAGTATAATACCTTTTCTAAAGCTCTAGGGCTCATATCTAAAATCAAACCCATTCTACTTGGTATACCTTTAAAATACCAAATATGAGATACAGGGGCTGCTAATTCTATGTGCCCCCCCATTCTCTCTCTTCTAACTTTGGATTTTGTTACCTCTACACCACATCTATCACAGACTACGCCTTTGTATCTTACTCTCTTGTATTTACCACAATGACATTCCCAGTCTTTAGTGGGACCAAATATTTTTTTTCACAGAAAAGTCCTTCTTTTTCCGGCTTTAATGTCCGATAATTTATCGTTTCAGGTTTTTTTTAACTTCTCCCTTAGACCATTGTCGAATTTTCTCTGGTGATGCTAATCCGATTTTAATTGAATCAAAAGTATTTAATTCAAACAAGGAGCATTTCTCCTTTCCATAATATATTAATAGGTAAATAATTAATCTTCATCTACGTCTTCCATTAAGAATCCAGAAGGTAATTCTTCACCTTCAATTCTCTTTATTCCTTTTAGAGATGTATTTTCATTTTCATCTTCTTCATCATCAGATGACAATTCTTCTCCTATTTTTCCAAATCTGTTAAATCGTCATCTACCGACTCTTGAATTTCTATTTCATCATCATCTTCAGTTAATACTTTTATATCTAAAGCTAAACTCTGTAATTCTTTAATTAATACTTTGAAGGATTCTGGTATTCCTGGTTCTGGAATATTTTCACCCTTTACTATTGCTTCATAGGTTTTTACCCTTCCTACAATATCATCAGATTTAACTGTTAATATTTCCTGTAGTGTATGGGAAGCACCATAAGCTTCAAGGGCCCAAACCTCCATTTCTCCAAACCTTTGACCTCCAAATTGGGCTTTACCCCCCCTAATGGTTGTTGGGTAACTAAAGAATAAGGTCCTGTGGATCTTGCGTGTATCTTGTCGTCTACAAGGTGATGAAGTTTTAGCATATACATATACCCAACAGTTACTGGACTATTAAATGGTTCTCCTGTTCTTCCGTCCCTAAGAAGAATCTTTCCGTCCTCTGAATATCCTGCTTTCCTTAAAGCTTCTACAATATCCATTTCATTAGCTCCGTCAAAAACTGGAGTGGCAATGTGCCATCCTAGTTTCTTTGCAGCTAAACCAAGATGTACCTCTAAAACTTGCCCTAAGTTCATACGTGAAGGAACTCCCAATGGGTTTAATACCAATTGTATAGGTGTACCGTCTGGTAAATATGGCATATCTTCTTCGGGTAATATCCTAGATACAACACCTTTGTTACCATGGCGACCACACATTTTGTCTCCAACACTTATTTTCCTTTTAGTAGCTACATATACACGAACTTTTTGATTTACTCCTGGTGGAAGTTCATCGCCATTTTCCCTAGAATAAATCTTTACATCTACAATAATTCCAGATTCACCATGAGGAACTCTTAAGGAAGTATCTCTTACTTCTCGAGCCTTTTCACCAAATATAGCTCTTAAAAGTCTTTCCTCTGCTGTTAATTCGGTTTCTCCCTTTGGTGTTACCTTTCCTACTAAAATATCTCCAGATTTAACTTCTGCCCCTATACGAATTATTCCTCTATCGTCTAAGTCTTTTAACATATCTTCTCCTACATTAGGAATATCTCGTGTTATTTCTTCAGAACCCAGTTTAGTGTCTCTAGCTTCTGATTCATATTCTTCTATATGAACAGAGGTTAATGTATCATCTATTACTAATTTTCGCTAATTAATATGGCATCTTCGTAGTTATATCCTTCCCAAGTCATAAATGCTATAAGCAAGTTTTTACCTAATGCAATTTCCCCTAATTCAGTACTAGGTCCGTCTGCTATAACGTCTTTGGCCTTAACTTCTTCACCTACACTTACTATTGGTCGTTGATTAATGGTAGTCCCTTGATTTGAACGCTTAAATTTTAATAATCTATATTTATCTAATTTATTGTCCTTATCTCTACGAATTATTATTTCATCTGAACTTACTTTTTCAACTACCCCATCATTAAATGCAAGAACTACTACTCCTGAATCCTTGGCAGCTTTATATTCAATACCTGTCCCGATTATAGGAGATTCCGCTTTTAAAAGAGGAACTGCTTGTCTCTGCATGTTAGCTCCCATTAATGCCCTGTTAGCGTCATCATTTTCCAAAAATGGAATCATAGAAGTACCAACGGATACTAATTGTTTAGGAGAAACATCCATATAATCTACTTCATTACTAGGGAATATATCTACAACGCCACCTTTACCCCCCCTTGCTACTATTCTACTATTTGCGAATTCATTATCTGGGGGGGTTATTTCTTCATTAGATTGAGCTATTATAAATTCATCTTCTACATCCGCTGTAAGATATTCTATTTTGTTAGTTATTTTACCTGTGCCTTTTTCAACTTTTCTATAAGGCGCTTCAATAAATCCATATTCATTTATTCTTGCATAAGTGGTGAGGGATGTGATAAGCCAATGTTTGGACCCTCAGGAGTTTCTATGGGGGGGCACATTCTTCCATAGTGGGAGTGGTGAACATCTCTGACTTCAAAACCTGCTCTATCTCTGCTTAAACCACCTGGTCCTAAAGCAGACATTCTTCGTTTATGTGTCAGTTCAGCCAATGGATTTGTTTGATCCATAAATTGAGATAATTGGCTACTTCCAAAAAAATTCTTTAAGGGATGCGACTACTGGCCTTATATTTATTAATGCCTGAGGTGTTGCCACATCAACGTCTTGAATAGTCATTCTTTCCCTAACTACTCTTTCCATTCTAGAAAGGCCTATTCTAAATTGATTTTGTAATAATTCACCTACTGACCTAAGTCGTCTATTCCCTAAATGATCTATATCATCAGTATATCCTATACCGTTAAACAAATTAAACTCATAACTAATACTTGCAATTATATCATCTGGAATTATATGTTTAGGTGATAATTCCTTAAATCTTTCTTCAATTGCACTTTTTAGTTCTTCTTCATCTTCATAGTTTTCTATCAACTCTTTCATTAATGGATAATATACCTTTTCTTTCAACCCCAACTCTTCTAAGGAAAAAGGTAAATTAAAGGATTTTCCATCAACAAAGTTATTACCTACAACTCTAACTTTGCTTCCATCTTCTAGCAATATATCAACTATGTTAATACCACTATTTTCTATTTCTATAGCTTTATCCCTAGTTATTTTTTTCACCTTGAGCTACAAAAAGCTCACCAGTTTCTGGATTAACTATGTCCTCTGCAGCCCTTGAACCATAAATTCTATTAAATAAAGCTAATTTTTTATTAAATTTATATCTACCAACTCTAGCAAGGTCATACCTTCTCGGGTCAAAAAAACATATTAGTTATTAAACTTTTAGCACTATCTATAGTTGGTGGTTCACCTGGTCGAAGTCTTTTATAAATTTCTAACAAAGCTTCTTCCTCTGTTGTTGTATTATCTTTTTCCAATGTCTTTAATACTTGTTCTGTCTCACCCATAATTTCAATTATCTCAGCATCTGTAGCAATATTTAATGCTCTCAATAAAACTGTTATAGGTATTTTCCTAGTCCTATCAATTCTAACATACACTACATCGTTAGAATCTGCTTCATATTCTAACCAAGCTCCCCCCCTATTAGGAATCACCGTTGAAGAATATAGTCTCTTTCCTGTCTTGTCAATATTCTCAACATAATACACACCAGGAGATCTAACTAACTGACTAACAACAACTCTTTCTGCTCCATTTATGATGAAAGTACCTTTGTCTGTCATTAAAGGCAAATCACCCATAAATACTTCTTGTTCTTTGACTTCACCAGTTTCTTTGTTTATAAGTCTTACTTTAACCTTTAAAGGTGCGGAATAATTTGCATCTCTCTCTCTTGCTTCATCTTCATCATATTTTAGTGAATCACTAATATGATAATTAACAAGTTCTAATATTAGATTTCCCGTATAATCTTGAATTGGAGAAATATCTTGAAAAACTTCCTTTAACCCCTCTTCCAAAAACCAATTATAAGATGATTTTTGAATTTCAATTAAATCAGGTAAATCTAATACTTCATCAATACGAGAGTAACTCATCCTGACCCGCTTGCCATATGTTACAGGATGTACCATAAATAAATTCACCCCCCCTTGTAAACTAAAATATCCAAAAGCAGTAAATACTTTTGGTAATACATTCCATTTCCTATTTACTAATATTGCCTTATGCTTTTTTTTATACAAAAGACAATATTATTCGTTATTATGCAATATATTATGATATCATATCGAACAATCTGTGTCAACAAATCTATTGGTTAATTAAGGTAAATAAAAAAAAGGCTCTCTTTTATGAAAGCCTTTTTAAATTGGTAAATAAATTATTTTAATTCTACAGTTGCTCCAACTTCTTCTAATTTAGTCTTGATTTCTTCTGCTTCTTCTTTTGAAGCTCCTTCTTTAACTGCCTTTGGAGCATTGTCTACTAATTCTTTAGCTTCTTTTAATCCTAAGCCTGTTACTTCTCTTACTACTTTAATAACTTTAATTTTTTTGTCCGCCTGCTGCTTCTAAAACAACATCAAAATCTGTCTTTTCTGCAGCCGCTGCTGCTTCGCCACCTGCTGCTGGAGCTGCTGCTGCAACTGCCATTGGTGCTGAAGCACTAACTCCAAATTCTTCTTCTAAAGCTTTAACTAAATCTGATAATTCTAATACTGTCAAATTCTTTACTTCTTCTATTAAATTTAATACTTTTTCACTTGCCATTTTATAATACCTCCAATTAATTTTTCTTTTATTTTATCTTTATTAACTATGCTTCTTGCTTTTCAGCTATAGCATTTAACACTGTAGCCAAGGATCTAATTGTACCTTGAAGTACATTTGCAAATCCTTGAATAGGTGCATTGATGCCGCCAAGTACTTGTGCAATAAGTACTTCTTTTGGTGGTAAACTTGCTAAGTATTTAACACCATCTATATCTATAATCTTTCCATCTACAATACCTGCTTTGATTTCTAGCTGTTCATTTTCCTTTGCAAATTCAGCTGTGATTTTTGCAGCTTGAACAGGATCGTCAAATCCAAAGGCTACTGCTGATGGTCCTTTTAAATATTCATTAAAATCTTCAAATCCTGAATCTTTAAAAGCAAATCTCATCATAGTATTTTTATATACTTTATAGTCAACACCAGCTTCTCTATATTTGCTTCTTAATTCAGTTAACTGTGCTACATTTAAACCTCTATAATCAACAAGAACAACTGATTGAGCTTTATTGATTTTTTTTCTTTGATTTCATCTACATTTTGTACTTTAGCTTGTAGAACTTGTTCTTTCATCGACTTCACCTCCATTACAGGAAATACAAATAATAAAAGTCTCTACGCAGACACGAAGAGACTCTAATTTCGAATTTATATTAGTTTCTACCTCGGTAGGTAATTTAAACCTTAATGGTCCCTACTGTCTACGGCTTTCTATTTAATTGACTTAATTATTGTATCAGCTATTTTTTTCTTTGTCAATAGCTTTTTCCATTATTTTTTTGAGCATTTACCTTTACACCAGGTCCCATTGTAGCAGAAATAAATATTGATCTTAAGTATCTTCCCTTTGAAGATGCAGGTTTTGCTTTTATAAGAGTATCCATCATAGTAACAAAGTTTTCTCTTAATTTTTCTGCACCAAATGAAACTTTTCCTATAGGAACATGAACTATACTCGCTTTATCTACCCTATATTCTACTTTACCTGCCTTGATTTCTTTAACTGCTTTAGCTACTTCAAAAGTTACAGTTCCTGATTTTGGATTTGGCATTAAACCTTTTGGTCCAAGAACCCTACCAATCCTACCTACAACTCCCATCATATCTGGTGTTGCTACTACTACGTCGAAATCTAACCAACCTTCATTTTGAATCTTAGCTACCATTTCTTCGCCACCAACAAAATCAGCACCTGCTTCTTCTGCTTCCTTTTGTTTATCAGCTTTAGCAATTACAAGAACTTTTCTAGTTCTACCTGTACCGTGTGGTAATACTACCGCACCTCTTACTTGTTGATCAGCATGTCTAGGATCAACTCCAAGTCTTACTGACAAATCAACTGTTTCATCAAAATTAGCTTTAGATGTTTTTAAAACTAAATCAATAGCTTCAGAAACATCATATAAAGCGTGTCTATCTATTAACTTTAAACTTTCTTGAAACTTCTTTCCTTTTTTTAGCCATTTGAATTTCCTCCTTGTGGTATTAACGGAATTTCCTCCCACTTATTTCTACACTATTATTATTGTTCTACTTCTACTCCCATACTTCTTGCTGTACCAGCTACCATTTTCATAGCAGCTTCTATTGATGCAGCATTTAAGTCTGGCATTTTAATTTCAGCTATCTCTCTAACCTTATCTTGAGAAATCTTAGCAACTTTAACCTTATTTGGTTCTCCTGAACCTAATTCTATTCCAATAGCTTTTTTTTAATCAATATTGCTACTGGTGGTGTCTTAGTTATGAAACTAAAGGATCTATCTTGATATACTGTAAGAACTACTGGTATAATCATCCCTGCTTGATCTGCTGTCTTTGCATTGAACTCTTTAGTAAATTGCATAATGTTTACTCCATGAGGTCCCAATGCAGTTCCAACAGGTGGTGCAGGTGTAGCTTTACCAGCAGGTATTTGTAGTTTTACTACAGCTATAACTTTTTTTTGCCATATGACTTCCACCTCCTCATATCATTGTGGTTTAGCGGGAATATCCCTCCCACTCACTTGTAAATCTATTTTAAAAAGCAATTTTGCTTTATAAACTATATTTTTCAACTTGGTCAAAATCCAATTCAACTAATGTTTCTCTACCAAACATGGAAACAAATACTTTTACTTTTCTTTTATCTATATTTATATTATCTATAGTTCCCATAAAGTTTTCAAAAGGCCCTGATATAACTTTTACAACGTCTTTTACTTCAAAGTCAATGGAAGGCAATATAGTTTCTTGCACTCCAAGGGCTTTAACTTCTTCATCAGATAAGGGAACTGGCTTTGATGCAGGCCCTACAAATCCAGTAACACCTCTAGTATTTCTAACTAAATACCAAGATTCATCATTTACAATCATCTTTATCAATACATATCCAGGAAATAACTTTCTTTCCTTTATTTTATCCTTTCCTGATTTTGTATCCACATATTCTTCAGTAGGTACTGCAACTTCAAAGATGTCGTCTTTCATACCTCTATTTTCTACCATTTTTTTCAATGTTTGCCTTAACTTTGTTTTCATGGCCTGAATAAGTATGTACTACATACCATTTAGCATCTTTAGCCTTCTTTTCTCTACTATCCATCTTATCCGTCATTCGATAGGGACCAAAAGGCCCTTCCCTCCCTTATTACACTTATAAAAAAAAGTGATAATACATAATGTATACCAAGGTCTAAAAGATAAACAACTATGGATATAATTGCACTTATCATAATTACTACCCCAGTATAATTGATTAATTCTTTTTTTTATTAGGCCAAATTACTTTTCTCATTTCAGCCTTTACGCCTTTGAAATAAGTAGACAATTTGCCTTTACTTGTGGTTTGAGCTGCCATAGATCTCACATCCTTAAACTAATAATTATTATTTGGTTTCTCTATGAATTGTATGGGCATTACAGAATTTACAATATTTCTTTAATTCTACTCTTTCTGTAGTTTTTTTTGTTTATTCTTTTTAGAAACATAGTTTCTTTGTTTGCATTCGGTACATGCTAAAATGATTCTTTCTCTCATCTATTACACCTCCTACGTCTTTCCAACTTCTATGTCAATTAAGTTATCTTCCTAAATGTCCTATACTATTGCATAATAATGTTACCTATATAAATTATCACAAAACAATTTTTATGTCAATAAATATATTATAAGTATAAAATAGATATAAATACCCTTAATCAGTAAAAAAACTAGGTCAAAGACCTAGTCTTTTATTATTATCCAAGAACTTTAGTTACTACTCCTGAACCTACTGTTCTTCCACCTTCACGAATTGAGAATCTTAATCCTTCTTCTATTGCTATTGGTGTAA
>JMBV01000375.1_pt1 | contig 14772 bp, 26 predicted proteins | sample 616531 | NCBI WGS metagenome assembly JMBV01 (sample SAMN02727904, study PRJNA239997) | anaerobic digester metagenome | biome: anaerobic digester; isolation source: mesophilic anaerobic digester inoculated with municipal waste water sludge... | place: Germany: Bielefeld University, CeBiTec ... | reverse complement strand
GTTTTTTTTAATCAAATTGAACATGGGCTATATCCACAATCTTGACATTCAGAACATCCTCCTGAATGAATTAATTCTCCTCCACACATTGGGCAAGTATTTGGATCTATTAGTAACTGCTCTGCTACTAATTCATTTATTTCATTTTGTAGTTCATCTATTCTATCTAATTTACTCTTTGGTTTATCGGAAATCAATATTCCACTTCTAGCACAGCCATCACGGTAAATAGTAATGCCTTTTAAGCCCTTCTTCCAAGCATATATATATAAATCTTCTACTTCTTCTACGGTAAAATCATTAGGAACATTTACAGTAGATGAAATACTAGCATCTATATATTGTTGCCATGCAGCTTGAACGTCGATTCTTTCTCTATAATCTAAATTAGATGTAGTTACGAAGAAATTCGGTAAATCTTCTTCTCTACTTATATCATTTGTCTCCATATACTCCTTTACGATTGGAGTAAATACTTTATAATATGTGTCTTCATAATGTAATGATTCTGACTTTCTAGTATAGGAAACTTGGAATATAGGTTCTAATCCATTACTACAACCTATTAATGTAGATATACTTCCTGTAGGAGGTATGGTCAATAGCTGACTATTTCTTAAGCCATATTCTTCAACTAATTCCAACACATCTTTATCAATATTACTTTGTAAAAATGGTGATTTTAATACAGCTTCAGCCTTATATCTAGGAAAAGGCCCATCTTCCTTAGCTAATAAAGCAGATTGTCTTAATGCTTCATTTATCATAGTTCTTCCAATTTGATGTATCAAGCTTATGGATTCATCACTACCATATCTAATACCTAGTTTTATAAACGCATCGGCAACACCCATAAGGCCTAAGCCAATTTGTCTTAACTCTTTAGACATTTCTCTTTGTTGCTCCAATGGATGTAGATTCATATTTTCATCTAAAACTTCATTTAAATATATAACTCCATGTCTTACCATTTCACCAAATTTTTCAAATTCAAATCTAGCATATTTTGTAAAGGGATATTTTACAAATTCACTTAAATTAATAGAAGAAAGATTACAACTTCCAAAAGCAGGTAGAGTTTCCTCTGCACATGGATTTACCCCCCCGGCAAACTCAAAGTCTTCGTCTTCACTCATTAAATGCCATGAGTTTATTCTTTCTTTGTATAAAAGGCCTGGTTCAGCCATATTCCAGTTGTTTCTAGCCAGTGTTCTAAATAATTCTTTAGCCTTTATAGTATTACTAATTACTTCACCAGTAGCCTCAACTTCAAAATGTAATTCATAATCACCATCATTTTCTACTGCTTTCATAAATTTATCATCTATATTAACGGAAATATTGGCATATGTCACCTTGCTTAAATCATTCTTTACATTTATAAAATCTTCAATATCAGGATGATCACAATCTAAATTGAGCATTAAAGCACCTCTACGACCTTTCATCCCTATTAATCCAGTAACTAGGGAAAATAAATCCATAAATGAAACTGCACCTGTTGTAGTATTAGCTGCATTATTTACCTTTGCACCCTTAGGTCTTAGTTTAGATAAGGTTAGTCCACATCCTCCTCCATAGGAGTAAGTTCTAGCTAAATATTTAGCTGTATCAAATATAGCTTCAATATTATCCTCAACTTTAGGCATTACATAACAATTACTTAGTGTTATTTTACGACCAAATTTATCTAGGCCTCTACCAGCTAAAATTCTTCCAGCAGGCATAAACTTTTTATCCTTAATAGCCTTTTTAATAGGGCCATTGCCTCCACTTACCCTTTCTAAAAATCATCAAAAGACTCATTGTCGTATCTATACTTTTCTCATAGATATCCCTTTGTAAATCCGACATATCCCAGCCTTGTTCCCTAAGCTTTGCTCTTTCTTCTCTATAAATAATATACTTTCTAGCCACATCAGGTCTTGATTTCATTAGATGAACTTCCACTGAGTCTTGAATTTGTTCAATATGGACTACATCCAAATTCCTAAATTCCTGAAATACACTTTCTGCAATCTCCTTTGCCAGCTCTTCATCTATTCCCTTTTCCGTTTCATCCATAGCCTTGCTAATAGCTATCTCAATTTTTTCATTTTCAAAATCTACAATATTTCCATTACGTTTTTCAACTTTTAACACATCTACGCCTCCTATACACTAATATAAAGACTTTAGACACCAACTACATCTAGTGTTCTAAATCTTTATACCCACAATATATATACTTTAACATAAATAGTCATGCATTACAATAGAATTTTAACGAACTTTGTAATAATTTATCTAATCTTCTAATATTGGTACAAATAGCTTTTTTTAAATTATTTATTATAAAAATTAAATATATCCTTAGTCCAAAGGCTATAAAGGCAGATATACCTCCTAAAAGTTTAATATTATATATTGTAGATATATGTATCAAAACCAAATTTATAATATATAGCACTGTAAAGTTCCTTTGGATTTCCCCATATTCCTTAGCTGTATCTAAATAATTTTTAGAATCTAAGTACATAATGGAAGCTTCTAATAATTTAAAAACCATTAACAATTCTATCACAAAATAAATCCCAGTCCAAATAGAAAAACTCAAACTCCAGTATAAATTATCATGGCCAATAAAATCCATTATTGTACCACCAATAGATGCAATAATAGTAATTAAAGCCCAGATTTTAGCCTCTTTAAATTCCATGGACTGGGCTTCTTCATATAATAAATTAATACCACTATAAATCACCATAAAACCTACAAAAGCGGGAAATATTTTTACCATGCCAAATTTTATATTAAAGGTAGCAATCAATAGTCCCCAAAATATCCTATGATATCCAGCAAACATCATATCTCACCCTTTGATTTAAGATATTTAAGAATTCCTATAAAACTATAGTCATAATTCTTATTATAATGATCAATAAGATTAAATACCTGAACCCTTGATAGATTCCCATCTTTATCCTTAAAATATAATAATGGAACAATATTATAGGAATTAAAACTCTTAGTGCTGCCCTTTTCAATGGTAAGTTTAGAGTCTATAATCAACTTGTCACCTTTTTATACTCTATTCCTTCTATTTTCCTATAGTCTATACCATGCCCATTGTTTTTTTCCTACTTTTATTTCAATGCCATCCTCTATATCTTCCAACAAAGGAGACTCCATTTTAACTAAAGTTATATCTTCCTTAATATTTATATCAACATTAGATGTACCATCTGAAGAACTACCACCTCCTAAAAATTCCAAACTATCACTTTTTTTCTTTCTCATTATAAATTATTAATCTACCTAAATCCTGTTCTAATATATCTCCATTATCAAAATTTATCTTAGCATTATTTAATTCTATTGAATTAAAATCCTTATCTAAATTATTTAAGTCTAATCTTATATAAACTTGTCTCAAAACATATCTACCATATATTTCATCATTATAAGAATCTCCACCAAAGATAGGGTTAAAAAGACCATGAAATCCTAAATTTTCCCCTGCATAAACTTCAATTTCTGGCGCTTCTTTAAAGGTAATATCTGATACTCTTCTTTTATCATCTACATTGGTTATATAGTAGATTTGATAGCCTATTTCATTAAAAGCCTCTTCTTCTGGTACTAAATAAGCAATATTTTCATTATAACTTTTTAAAAATACTGGATTATCTAATTTAATGAAAATTGCAAAACCTATATTAATAACTAATACTATGCCAATTAAAATTAGACCAATCTTAAGTATTTTTTTTATTCTTTTCCAAAACCCCCCCACCTCCCCCCCTATTAAATTATACCACAATTTAATGTTATTAATATTACAAGATTATAATATTAATAATTATAGAGGTGATATTGATGAAAAATATTTTAATAATAACTTTATATGGATTTGTAGTAGGTATGGCTGGCACTGGATTAGGTGGATTAGCTAGTTTGTTTGTAAAAAGTAGTAACAAGGTACTGAGTTTTTTTTATTAGGACTAACTGGTGGATTTATGATGTTTATAGTTACATTTCATCTATTACCAGAATCTTTTCTATTAGGTGGGCTTTATAATACTCTAATGGGAATACTACTAGGTGTAATGCTTATAGTATTAGTTGAAAATAATCTTGACAAAAAAAATAAGCAGTTCTTTTACAAGAAGTAGTCTATTATTAGGCATAAGTATTGCAGTACACAATTTCCCAGAAGGCTTAGCCCTTGGATCTAGTTTTTTTAACTATGACAGATTTAGGACCTACTTTATCCCTAGCTATGTTATTACATAATATACCAGAGGGTTTATCAGTAGCTATACCTTTGAGGATAAATAGGAATTCCCCATGGAAAATACTCTTTTATACAATATTAACAGGTATTCCCACAGGAATAGGCGCTTTCTTCGGTGCCTATATGGGAATGCTTTCCAGTAGATTTATAGCATTATGTTTGTCCTTTGCTGGAGGGACTATGCTATATATAATATGTGATGAAATTATACCTGGAGCTAAAGTATTACACAAAGGTAGAGCTTCATCTTTAGGAGTTTTATTAGGATTTATCTTTGGCATAATATTATATTTTAAATGATAAAAGTCATAGGAGCTATATAAGTTCCTATGACTTTTTAATCTACTATTTTACCTTTTTACCAAGTTTATATACTTCATCTAATTCAAATAAAGTATCTAAATTTTCCAATGGATTTTCATTTAATACAAGGAAATCTGCATACTTGCCTTCTTCTAATGTTCCATAATTTTCTAAAACTCCCAATAAATCTGCACTATTCTTTGTAGAAGATACTATGGCATCCATAGGACTCATACCACATTCCACCATAAGCTTTAACTCATATGGAGCCTTATCATGAAAATTAAAAGGTGTTCCTGCATCTGTACCCATGGCGATTTTAACCCCCCGCTTTATAAGCCTTTTTAAAGCTTTCCTTATGATAATCCATTACATAGTTTGCCTTATCTACAGCATGCTTAGGTATTCCTGCTTCAAGACCATTTTCCACTATGAAATATGGTGCCACCAATGTAGGTACTAAGTATGTACCTCTGTTAACCATTAATTGGACAACTTCATCATCTAAAAATATTCCATGCTCTACAGAGTCTATCCCTGCTAAAACTGCATTTTTAATACCTTGTGTTCCTTGGGCATGAGTTGCTGTTTTTTTTACCTGCCTTATGAGCTTCTTCTACAGCAGCAGCCATTTCTTCCATAGAAAGCTGAGGTGAACCTGGCTCCACACCTTTTGTCATTACTCCTCCTGTTGCCATTATTTTAATTACATCTGCTCCGGCTTTAAGCTGCTCCCTTGCAGCTTTTCTTAACTCATCTACACCATCTGCTTCCCTTCCAATAAACCAGCCATGTCCTCCTGTCATAGTTAAGCATCTACCTGCTGCCAAAATTGAGGTCCCTGAATTAAACCTTCATTTACTGCATCTCTCAATGCAAAATCTATTCCATATCCTGCTCCTACATCTCTAAAAAAATGTAGTTCCAGATAAAAGATGTTTTCTTAAGTTAGCCACACCTCTTAAAGCCGTCTTAGACTGTGATTCTTTAGCCATAAGAGAAGTTGGATCTCCTATAGGCTCCATGGTAATATGAACATGACTATTTATTAAACCTGGCATTACCGTCTTGCCTTGTAAATCTACTTCTACTAATCCATTTGTACTTTTCAACTCATCAACTTCGCCTATCTTTAAAATCCTATCATCTTCTACTAACATATAGGCATTTTCTACTGGCTCTTTACCAGTACCGTCAATAAGTCTAAATCCTTTAAATAACATCTTCTTTGTCAAAATAACCACTCCTTCTATTTGAAAATTATATTAATCCTGACATAAATCCTGCCAAAACTACTGAAGCTATTGTTACCGTAATAAACCCTGCTACTAACATCTTAGGAAGTATTTGATTTAACACATATTCCCTTTCCTCTTCCGTCTTACCGTTAGCCTTTGCAACTTCATTAGATAAAATAAAGGTTCCTGGAAAACCAAACAAAGCAGACACACCTATAGCTGTAGACATTTCAAAGGAGTAACCTAATAGTTTTCCAACTATAGAAGAAGATATTAATATGCCTATAATTGCCAAAACCAAACTTGCTACTAATGGAAAAGCTATAGATAATAACATCTGAGGTGTTGCATTTACTAAGTTCCCCCCCATAATTACAGCCATAAGACCTAATAAACCTATACCAAAGGAATTTGCTTTGGTCATAATATTTTCTTCTAAAAATCCTATTTCTCTTCCTGCCACACCAACTAAAAGGCACATAACATATCTATGAATAAGACCATTTGTAAGATCAGATAGCTTAAAGCCTAATAAAGCTACTAGACCTAATTTTGCCAACAACATAAAATTTGTTTGTAAATCCTTAGGTAACTCTGGAATCAATGTCTTTTTCTTTTCTTCCTTTATAGATTTGTCATCTATTAAATTTGTATTATCTTCTCTTTTCCCATTTCTAAAGTCCACAAGTAATCTATTGGCTTCCCTATTAAGCAATAAAGAAGCTACAGGATATCCAAAGAATCCTTGAACTACAACTAATAAAGTTGTAAAGACAGCTATGGACTCAAGTCCCTTTGCCTTTGCTGCATCTCCCATTATAATGGCTGCTACTACTCCACCTGATATAGGTGGTGCAGAAGCTACAGCATATTCTCTCCCTATAATTGGAGAGCCTACAAAGAATAAAAATACCCCCCCAATACCTACTACTGCTGCTATTGAAATTAAAACAGTTTTCCATTGTTTTTTTTAAGATCATCAAAACTCATCAATGTGCCCATATGAGTTATTAAAAAAAGCTATCATAAGGGATCCAAATCCTAATAATTGGGAATCCTCTAAAATTGTCTTTGGTAAACCTAACCAAAAACCTATCATAAAAATAGTAGATGCAACAAACATCATAGATACTATTGATTTCGTCTTATAAGATATATATTCTCCAAAACTATAAACTACTAAAATTGATGAAATAGCTAATAAACTCTCCATATTATTCCTCCCAAATTAAATTTAAATGATTTAAAAGCTTAACTAAATTTAAAATTAAATAATATTTATAAAGTCTGGCCAGACTCTTAAATTAAAAAAAACCCCCCCGTCTCTATGGATATATCCATAGAGACGGGGGGGTTGATTTCCCGTGGTACCACTCTAATTTACAATTTACATAATAAACTGCCTCAATTCAGGTCGAAGGCATATCCTTGAACCCTAGCCATATAACGGTGGCAACCGACCTTATTTACTCCTATTTGTTTAAATAAGGCAGTTTAGGAGTGATCATTATATACCTTCTTTACACTGATTTTCACCATCCATCAGCTCTCTTTAGTAAAGTTTAAGTATTTTTATCTCCGTCTTAACTATTAAATAATTTTAAATTTAAAGAAAATATTAACACAATAATTTAGCTTTGTCAACTATTGTTTGGAATTTTTAACATTTTTAAAAATATTAAATTTTTACTTCTGAAACTATTTTCTCTAATTGCTCTGATGCTTCCTTATTCTTTTGCATTATATCATTAATATTATTTATAGCTTCTACTATATTCATATTCTTTTCTGCTATATTTGTAGTAGCCATTGTAGAATCTTCTACCGTAATTGCTATATCCTTCATAGACATAGACATTTGATTTATCGTTGCAGATAATTCTTCAGCTGTGGCAGATAAGCCAGCCATAATATCATTTAATGAAAAACCATCGTCCTTATATTGATTTACTGCATCTACCATCATTTCATAATCGCCTATTACCTTGTTTTCTAAGAAGTTTATTAAATTAGAGACATTATTAACTAATTGATCTACAGATTTAGTTATACCTTGAGTTACTACTTGTATTTCCTCTACTGTAGAATTTGAGTTTTCTGCTAGTTTTCTTATTTCATCTGCAACAACAGCAAAACCCCTTCCTGCTTCTCCAGCCCTAGCTGCTTCTATAGCTGCATTTAAAGATAACAAACTGGTTTGTTCTGATATTTCTAGTATTGCATTGGATAATACATTTATCTTTTCTACTTCTTTTGATGACTCTATTGCTTTTTCTACTTCTATTCTAGTTTTTGAATAGATGTCCATAGCATTATCCTTGGCTTCAATAAATTGGCCACTTAAGATATCTGCCTTCGTACTTATATCATTAGATGTAATTGCTCCTGCTTCCATTTTTTTCTGTAAAATCTTCAACTGCCCTAGTTAATTCATTGGCAGATTCTCCTAAGGATACTGTGGTTGCAGCTGTCTCTTCCATTCCTGCTGATAATTCTTCAGTAGTTGCAGATGTATCTTCTGCTTGGGTTACTAAAAAAATTTAATTTTGAAATAGTATCTTCATATACTTGGTGATTGGTATGAATAGAACTATCTAACTCCTTCATAAACTCCTTAAGTTTTTCAATAATGATTTGGAAGGAATTGTACATTTGTCCAATCTCATCTTTCCTCTTAAGATTGTTTTCATCTATAGTGTCAACTAGATTTAGATTCCCAATATTTTCCGCTATTCCCACAGTATGAACTATTGGCTTTGTAATAGAATTGGAAATATACAGGGATAATATTACAGATATGATTAAAACTACTATTGCTGCCATTATTGTATATTGAATTACATTATTAACAGCTCCTGTAGCATAATCAGTAGATACTGCAACTCCTACTTTCCAATCTGATTCTAAAACATTATCAAAGAAAAAAATATCTTTCTACTCCGTCATAATCTATTATTTTCTATTACTTATGTCTAATTTTCCTGTTTCAGCTAATTCACTAACTTTTCCATCTAGTATCCCATTAATATTTAAGAATTTTCCTTCTTGGGGGGGTTTAAACTCTTCATTTAAATGAGTCACTATATTTCCTTCATGATCGACTAAAAAGCATAAGAACCTTCACCAATATTCACTGAAGATACAAGGTCTACTAAATAATCGATTTGAATATCAACACCTATAACCCCCCCTTCCCTTCCACCAAGGGTTTTAAATGCCTTAGCAATGGAAACCACCATTCCACCAGTTTTGGCATCAACATAGGGTTCTGTTGTATAAAAATCATCCGTTTCCATGGCACCTATATACCAGCCCCCCCTCTGTGTTGGATCATAAGTAGGTTGAAAACGATCAGCTTCTAAATAAAATTGATCCGAAAAGGATATGTAGTAAATATTATTTCCATTTCTTTTGTTAGCTTGTTTTATATAATCGCAACCATATTCATATTCAAAATTGTCCCCCCCTACAATCATACTTTCTATGATTTCCCCCCCTAGGGCCTTCTTTTGTATTCCCATCCACTTATCTATATCCTTAGTAATTGACATTGCTTCTAATTGAAGTTTTTCATTTACTTCTTCTTCTAACTTCTTAATAGATACCATATAGTTTATTATAGATATGGATAAAACACTAACTATACAAACTAGTACAGTAAATAATATCATTTTATTTTTTTTAGTTTCATATTTGTCATCCTTTCTGTTGATATATATACTATATCGACTTTTATGACAAACATTAATATCACATAAAGAAGGTCATTAACTTTTCAACAATAGAATATTTGAAAGTTAATGACCTATAATGAAAACTTATAGCTTCAACATTGCCATATTACTATATAATATATCTTCCTTTTCTTCTTTTTGTACTTCTTCATTTTTTTCAATAGGCTCTCTTATTTTTCCATAATTTTGTTTTACTTTCTTCGTAATTATATTAATTAAATTTTTAGGTGCTTCAATTAATCCATAATTAATTATTTCACTTACGCTTTTTTCTAGATTATCAGCGTTCAAATTTTCATTAAAAATAAGTTTCCCCCCCATGTTTTTAATGGTTACTTCTTGTTCTAAATCTTCGGACATAACCATCTTTCCCTTATTATTAATAAGTCTGCCCTTAATAATTTCTACTTCTACCTCATCTGATAAACTATCCTTTATCATATTATAAGTTTTCTCATCACAAATAACCTTATCACAAATTAAGCATTCAATATGATTTTGAAAATCAATATTTTCTTCAAACTCTATTTCTGCCACTCCATTTATATATAATCCATTTCCTTTATATTTTTTTATGGAATTATTGTCTAATTTAATATCATCTTCTATATATATAAATCCCTTTGAACTATTAGGAATAACAGTCTTGTTAATTCCATAATATTCATCAATTAATTGGGCAATCTCATCTTCATAATCATTAATTATTATCAACTTTTTTTAATACTTGAATATTAGAAATCTTTTCTTTAAAAATATCCATGTCTATATTATTTATAATGACTAAATTTTCAAAAGCTAATTTAGAATCTGGTTTAAGCACCTTTAAAAACCTATTGGTTATTTCAGTTGTTCCACAGAAAAATTCATAATCACTAGTATAACTTAATATTTCCCCCCCATTTATCATTCCCTTGGACTCAATAAGTCCAGATAACTTCTTGGGACTTATTAATCGCCCATTTAATACAATAGTATAAATCATTTCATCTAGAACTTTAGGATCAATACCTTTTTTTTAAATACTAAAATACCATTCATTATTATAGCTATGGGATCTACAATGCTTTCCAAATATTCCTTATCAATTATCATTTCCCCATTTTTCATTACAAATTTTAGATTTAAACCTAAAGGGATTTTCATAGAGGTACCAATATTAATTTTATTTGCATGTTTCAATAATACTTGAGATTCATCACTTTCAATTAACAACCCTATGTTTTCCATTTGTGTAATTTCTTTAGCTAAATCCTCTTTAATTTCCCTAACATCCAAAACACCTAAATTTGTTATTTTTCCCATTTTTATACCTCCTATAATTTTTCTTTTAACATTTGAATAGATACACTTAATCTAGATCTTACTGTGGAAGGTGATATCCCTAATGCTTTCCCAATTTCTGTACTATTAAGGTTCATATAATATCTTAATAATACTACTTCTTTGTTTTTATCAGGTAATCGATCTATAAGCTCTTTTATAACTACATTTTCTTCAAAATTAACATGCTCTTGAAAAATATGCTCATTTTCAAAATAAATCATTTTCTTTTGTTTTCTTATATTGTCTATATGTTTGTTTTTTTTATAGTTGTAAAAAAAACCAACCCTTTATCTGGTATTCGTTCATTATTTCAAAAATATCTTCCCTTTCTAAGGCTGAAACATACGCATCTTGGACTAAATCAAAACCCTGTTCCTTATCCTTTGTTATGGATATGGCAAAATTTGTAAAATCCCTGTTATATTTTTGAAAAATTAGATAAACATTAATAATATCACCTCATTTCACAGCCCTAAAGATCATCTTTTAAAAAAATTTAAATCCATTCTTTAACCATCTTCTCTCTAAATTCTGACTCTCTAACTTAGTCTTATCTTTTTCAACAATACTGTTTACCATACTATCTGCAAATAATCCATTCCATTGATAATCTATTTTATCACACAACATTATAAAATCCTCCTATTTTTTTTATTCTTTTCACTTATATAACGGATAAAACATCTTAAGTGTCCATTTTATTTATAAAAAAATTTTAGTTATTCACAAATCAAGCTAAATATGGCTATCTAATCATGGTTTTATCCACAATGTACTAAGATTATCTTGACAACTTATTTTTTTTGCTATATCTTTTATTTAAAGGGGGGGAGATGCTATGGATATCACTATTAAAAAGATTACTTATGGTACAGATGAATATGAAACATCAATTGATATTAGAAATGAAGCTTTTCGTAAACCTTGGGGGGGATTAGACATAAGAGATGAAGATCTAACTGGAGATAAAGATATGGATATGTTTGGTGGCTATCTAGGTGACAAGATGATTGCAACTATTTTTTTTAACGGAAGATGATGAGGAGACTGCTAGAATTAAAAGTGTGGCTATTCTTGAAGAATATCGTAGAAAAGGATTAGGAAGATATCTTATGGAATATGTAGAAAACATAGCCCGAGAAAGAGGATATAAAAAGGTTAATTTGATGGGAAGAGTCTCAGTAGAAGGATTCTATAATAAGCTTGGATATAAAACCATTGGTGAACCCTTTGACTATCATACTATTCCCCATATAGATATGGTAAAGGAACTATAGAGTTTAACTACCAAACTCTACTGAAATATTATTAAAATATAAATAATAGCTATGAATTTGTAGATAAATACATTAAAGTTCATCTATAAATTCATAGCTTTTTTTTAGACTCTATTTTTATAAATTATATTTTTCTTTTATATATTTTTCAATTGTATTAGCTGTTACTTTAGCTGCAGCAACAGCTTCTACTACAGTCTTGGCACCTGTAACTACATCTCCTGAAGCAAAAACTCCTTCTCGAGTAGTTGTTCCTTTATCATCTATCATTACAAGACCTAATTTATTAAGCTTGATACCCTTTGTTGAATCAACAATATTTGTCTTTGGTTCTTGGCTAATTGATATTATAGTAGAATCTGCTTCATAACAATACTCTGTACCATCAATCATAATTATACCTCTTTTACCATTTTCTTCCATAGCATTTTGAGTTTCCACAAAATAAACACATTTATCCCTTATTTCCTTAGGTGTTCTATTGAACTGAAATTGTACTCCATCAAATCTAGCATATTCAATTTCAGTTTTGCTTGATGGCATCTCTTCTTCACTACGTCTATAAAAGACTGTTACCTCTTTAGAGCCATTTCTAAGGGCTGTCCTTGCTGAATCTAATGCTACATTCCCTCCTCCAATTACACATACTTTTTCACCTAAATTGTGAGTTGAAGGACTTCTAAGATAATCTATAGCATAATATACATTTCCTAAACTTTCACCTTTAATATTAAGTTTTCTTGGTTTCCAAGTTCCTGTAGCTACAAATATACTCTTGTATCCGTCTCTAAACAAGTCATCTAGAGATAATACTGGCCCAATTAATGTATTTGGCCTTATCTTTACTCCCATATCTACTAACAACTCATGATACCTATCTAATATAGTTTCTGGCAATCTAAAATCTGGTATGCCATGTCTTAAAACTCCGCCTATTTTATCATGGGCTTCAAATATAGTTATATCATAACCCTTTCTAGCTAAAATAATAGCCATCGTAAGTCCTGCAGGCCCTGAACCTATAATAGCCACCTTTTTTTTCTGGATTTATGCCTGGCTTAAAGTTCAAATTATTTAAGTAGTAATTAGATACATAATGCTCTATGGAACCAAAGTGTATTGGATTTCCTTTTTTTTATTTAAAATACAATGTCCTTCACAAAATTCCTCATGGGGACATATCAATCCAGTAATAGCTGATAATGGATTGTTCTTAAAAAGCATCTCCCCCCCTGCCTCATTTATCTTATTTTCTTTAAGTAATCCTATGACTTCTTTAATAGGTGTATTTATAGGGCATCCTACCTGACAAAAAGGATTTCTACATTGCAGACATCTATTGGTTTCTTTAACTATATTGTTTAGCATAAAAATTTATCCTCCATTCATTAACAAATTATACTCTTAAAAATACATATATCCATTATACCCCTTCGTGGTATAATTTCAAATATTTTATCCTTATTTATTACATTAATTCGATATGACAATGAAATTATACTTGACAAATATAAACTTTCATATTAATATTACTTTCAAGATAAAAATTCAAAAATATTAGAGACATAGAAAAGAAGAGTAAGTATGCGAATACTTTTACAGAGAGTTCCTAACTGGTGAAAAGGAATAAAGGATAGCAAGCTGAACATGGTCTTTGAGTCTGATTGTCGAATCTTTTTTTAGACAATCACGTGTGCACACGTTATAGTGATAGAGTATTTAGGGATAATTGTCCTGCGTACTTGATGAGGTATATGCTGCGAAGTATATATAAACTTAGGGTGGTAACACGAAGCTTTCGTCCCTTTGCATTTGCAAAGAGATGAAGGCTTTTTTTTATTTGAAATTTTAATAGTATTGGAGGTAATTTTTTTTGATTGAATTACACAATGTTTCGAAAACATTCTACAATGAACAAAATAATATAGAGGCAGTTAAAAATGTCTCTTTAAAAGTAAACAAGGGGGAGATATATGGAATCATTGGATTAAGTGGTGCTGGCAAATCTACTCTAATAAGGTGTTTAAATAGATTAGAAGAGCCTACTTCTGGAAAAATCATCATTAATAGAATTGATTTAACTTCTCTTGATAAAAAAAGATTTAAGGAATAAGAGAAAAGAAATAGGCATAATATTCCAGCATTTTAACCTTTTATCGCAGAAAAATGTATATGAAAATATTGCATTTCCTCTCCGTCTTGCACATATGGAAGAGAATGAGATAGAAAATAGAGTAAATGAACTTCTAAAATATGTTTCCTTAGAAGATAAAAAAAATATAATTATCCAAGCCAACTAAGTGGAGGTCAAAAACAAAGAGTCGCCATAGCTAGAGCTATTGCCAATAAGCCTAAAATTTTACTTAGTGATGAAGGAACCTCTGCCTTGGATCCTAAAACCACTAAAAATATATTAAATCTATTGAAAAAAAATTAGAGATGAACTAGGTATAACCATAGTAATGATAACTCATCAAATGGAAGTGGTAAAAGAAATTTGTGATAGGGTGGCAATAATGGAAAATGGTCAATTAATTGAAGAAAATTTAGTTGAAGAATTGTTTAGCGATCCTAAAACTAAAACCGCTAAAACATTTATTAAATCGGCTTTGTAAACT
>JMBV01000374.1_pt1 | contig 14788 bp, 22 predicted proteins | sample 616531 | NCBI WGS metagenome assembly JMBV01 (sample SAMN02727904, study PRJNA239997) | anaerobic digester metagenome | biome: anaerobic digester; isolation source: mesophilic anaerobic digester inoculated with municipal waste water sludge... | place: Germany: Bielefeld University, CeBiTec ... | reverse complement strand
ATGCTTTAATGCTACTGTCAAATGAAAAACGTTCTGCTATTTCATCTATTGCCTTCTTACATCTGACCCAAAACATTGCCAGTGAAATGATTTGCGGTAACACCAACATATGTGAAAACTGAATATATAACATATTAGAAAAGCTTTTGTTTGTTTATATCTGAAATTCCCGCATTTTCTAACCAGATAATTTGAAAATACATTTAATTTACTGATATATAGGCTAAGTTCAATTTAGAAGTGCAACTTTCCCGGTAAGTTTTATATAGGTTTTTAAACAAAAACATCGACTCCATATCGTATAATGTATTAAATTTGCCTAATTGGGGGGGTACTATAGTTTTGCTTCCTGATAGTGAATTTATTTACCTTTGTGTTTTATAAATGTTTAAATAAACAACTTCTTATGCTGTTTAACGCAATTAAAAATAGTTGTTGGTTGCTCTTTTACTGCTGCTTATCACTGCTTGTCAGAATAATGACCCCCCCGGTGAGAATGCCGCATGGCTGCGAATCAAGCTTACTGATGCTGCTTCTCCTGTCATTAAAGAGCTTTATCTTGATATAAATGGGATAGAGGTGTTTGTCAACGATTCTAAAAACAGTAAAGGCGAATGGATACCTGTCAGCTTTCAGGGAAGTGAATACAACTTGTTTAAACTGATGAACGGCAGAACTGTCTTGCTTGCGGAACAGTACATTCCTGCGGGGGGGAGTACTTCAAAAAAAATAAAACTTATACCCGGAAGTAATAGCAGGATGATTTCCAATACTTCACAGTCAATATCGCTGCAGCTGCCACCCGAAATAAGGGAAGGGATAATTATAGATAATGTTAATGCAGAGCTCTATGCAAATATAATATCCAGTATTGTTATTGATGTAAACGCCTCTCTGTCTGTACGTGAATTGAACGGAAACTATTTTATATATCCAGTGGCAAGGGCATTTTCTGAAACATTCGGAGGTAAGTTGCGTGGATTTGTGGAACCAGTTGAAGCTGCTGCATTCATAGCTGTGGTGCATGATACAGATACTTTCATGACACTTCCCGAAGCAGATGGTATGTTTATGTTTACAGGCCTGGCAGAAGGGACATGGGAGGTACATATGATCGCTAATCCACTGGCTAACTACCGTGATACGGTTTTCACCGACACCATTGTTCAGGGACAAATAACTGAAATAAGGCCTAAACCAGTTCGATTGAAACCTGTCTGACTTCATTGCCAGAGATGCTTAACTTAGGAGATATTCCATTACGAAAAGAACAGGAATGAGGAGTGTAAATATTAAATACATGCTGAAATGATTAAATGGAGCCACCTGGTGGCTCTATTTAAATTATTTTCACAATCACAAATGTACAATAAGCGGCATCTTTATTATCTTTGTATAAATAATAACGTAAAGCAATGTGCAGAAAACAAGTTGACTTGCCAGTATGCCATCAAGAGAAACGACTATAAGTAGTGAACAATTAACAAATACTGAACACGAATGAAAAGATTCCATTTCGCATTGGTTTTAGCCGCCCTGCTGGTTTTAGGAACATCCTGCAAACCTAAACAAAGTGCTTATAAGCAAGTTTATGAGGCCGCAAAAGAGAGAGAAATGCAGCAGACTGCATCTCAGCCCGCAGTGGTTGTAAAAGATGCTAGCCCTCTTCCTCCAGTGGAGGTTTCGGTAAGAAAAGAAAAAGTAGAACCTGTTTACCCGACCGATGCTGCAGGATTGAAAAAATTTAGTGTGGTAATTGCCTCATTAAGCGTGAAGCTGAATGCCGAATCACTGAAGGCACGTATGGAAAACGAAGGCTATAACGTGATTCTGGCTCAAAATGAACAGGGAATGTACCGTGTAATCGTTGCCAGTTATGACAATAAGGATCAGGCAGCAGCCAGGCGTGACGAGATTTACAGTACTTATTCTGCAAAAGGAAGCACCGATTATCTGAGAAGAACCTATGGGGGGGTCCCTTTCAATGATCTCTGGATTCTGGAAAGAGAGTACTAATCTTAAGCCATAGGACCTACGCTTATCTGCCGGCTTTGTTCTGACAATGTATAAATAAAAGCTGCCCGTTATTTTCTATAATGTGGTAGCTTTTTGTGTGATAATTATATGAGAGTTATATTTTAGGTACTGGAACCTCAACCGGTGTTCCACAAATTGGTTGCAAGTGCAAGGTTTGCAGATCATCCGATTTACGCGATAAGAGGCTTAGAGCATCCGTGTGGATTGAGGTAGATGGCAAGGTAATTGTGATTGACTGTACACCCGATTTCAGGCAGCAGATGCTACCCCCCCTCCCTTTTGGGAAAATCGATGGCCTCCTTATCACTCATGAACATTACGATCATGTAGGGGGGGAATTGACGACCTTAGGCCATACTCAGTTTTCGGATCTGTGAATCTTTATATGGAAGAGCATCTTGAGAATACCATCAGGGATAGAATGCCCTACTGCTTCACACAACATAAATATGGCGGTGTGCCTGATATTACAATAGGGAGAATTAATTATAATGAGGATTTTTACATTGGAGATGTAAAAGTGACTCCAATCCGTGTGATGCATCACAAGTTGCCAATTCTGGGGGGGTTTCGTATTCACAATTTTGCTTACCTGACAGATGTGAGAACAATTCCCGAACCGGAATATGAAAAACTTCAGGGATTGGATATGCTTGTTATAAGTGCACTTAGGAAGAAGGAACACGTTTCTCATCTTACGTTGGAGCAGGCTTTGGAGATAGCTAAGAGTACAGGTGCAAGGAGCACTTTTTTTTACACATATGAGTCATGAAATGGGACTGCATGCGGAAGTTGAGCGCGATCTACCATCCAACATTTTCTTTGCATACGATGGGTTGGAAGTCATGATCTGATAAAGTACAACTTGTTATTAAAATGACAACTTACAACCATGCAGGTGAGCAGAAACTGTAATTTTACAGGTGAGTGTTTTTGTTTTTTTAACCTGTTTCCATGCAACGTTTTATCACTGTTCACATCTTAAAAATTAGTGAGGGATATATTGATAAAAGTTCTTAAGAGTCGCCTCTTTCAAATTGCTGAACTATGAAATTGATAATTCCGGGACTTTAAAACAACATCGAAAAAAAATTATTTATCTATTAAACTATTAAGATGAATTTTAGTCTCAGAATGTGAGAGATAAAAAATTATTTACAAACAAATATAAAAAAAGGGGAAACTATGAAAGCTAAAAAAAATAATGCTCGCGGTTTTGCTGGTCGCAGTACCCTTCTTTGGTTTCGCCCAGGAATGGATGATATTTATGCCGATCCTGCTCAGAATGAACCGGTAAAGGTTCAAAAAGAGAAAAAGGAGCAACAGAAAAAGAAAGTAGTGATTGTTCAGGGTAAGGCATCTAATATGGATGTGACAGCTAACGGCAGAGATATAGACGAATACAATCGCCGAGGCAGTTATAATAACGGTGAGCCTGCAGATACAGATAGTTCCGGCGAATATGAAGCTTATGAATATACAGATAGGATTGTTCGTTTCACGATCCGGAATCAAGCATCAAAATAACAGGTGCCGATGAAGTTATTGTATATGTAGGTGATGATATATATGAAAGTTATAATAACCGCGGATTGGGTACCAATATTTACCTTGGTATGGGATGGGGGGGTTCTTATTATCCATGGTACAACAGCTGGTATTACCCTTGGTATGATCCATGGTATTATGGCGGATGGTATAGCCCGTGGTATTACGGCGGATGGTACGATCCGTGGTATTACGGTTTCGGCGGGTGGTACGGATGGCACAGCCCATGGTACAACAGATGGTATTCGCCTTGGTATTATGGCGGCGGATGGTACGATCCATGGTATTACGGAGGAGGCTACACTCACGGATTTTATGACGGATTTTATAGCAGCCTGACCAGAAATCGATCGGGAAGAAGCACAGGCGTTTACAGAACAAGCTCAGCTAACAGGGCATCTTCTGCAACGGCAGGCCTCTCAGGCAGATATTCCGGCATGTCAACACGCGGTGTAGTATCGGGCAGATCTTCAGGAACATCCACTCGAAGTAACGTATCGGGAAGAACAGCAACTTCCCTCAACAACAGAGGATCATCTACTGCTCCGAGAACCAGAATAATTGACAATTCAGGCAGGATGTACGATTCCAGGACAGGGCGCGTAATAGACCGTTCCGGAACCACATCCCGATCGAGCTCAGTCAACAGATCGGCAGAATCTTCCTGGTCGAATGAATACAATAGCGGAAGAAGTTCAGGCAGGTCATACGAGAGGAACGCCACTACTCCTTCAAGAACATATCAGAGAAGCTCATCAGCTCCTTCGAGTTCATATAACAGAAGCTCTTCAACAAGCAGCAGAAGAGAAAGTTACTCCGCACCCTCCAGAAGCAGTTCATCCGAGAGGAGCTCATCCAGCTATTCTGCTCCAAGCAGAAGCTCATCATCAGGCTCTTTTGGTGGAAGCAGCAGTAGCAGCGGAGGTAGTAGCCGGAGCTCAAGTGGAAGCAGCGGGCGTTCCAGCGGGAACCGCAGGTAAACAGTATAGAATATATCTGTAAATACAAAATAAGGCTGCCTCAGAAAATTGCAGAGGTAATATTTATGAGGGAGCCTTTTATATACTAAAAAAAATAATTGTGCTAAAAGAATTAACGAATCATATAAATCATTCATTCATATCTGAAACATGATTACCGATAGTTCCATATCTTGTATATATAATATATAAATCGTATGAAAAAAATCACATATATATTTTTCTCACTACTCATTTTTCGGCATCCCTGCTTGCACAGGGAGAGGTTGATGCACAAAGGTTCTCGCGCGAAGACCTGCACGGAACCGCACGTGCCATATCTATGGGAGGAGCGTTTGGTGCGCTGGGAGGTGATCAGACAGCAATTTCCATCAACCCGGCAGGTATTGCAGTTTACCGCAGTTCGGAGGTAGTAGGGACGCTCAGTCTGTATAATGAGAAATCGACCGTTGGAAGTAACGATGCAAACAAAACCCATTTTAATTTCGACAATCTTGGGTTTGTGGGTTATTTCCCTTTAAGAAACGATGTGACACCTCTCATAAATTTTGGGTTTTCTTATAATAAGATGAAATCGTTCTATAAGAAAGTTACGGCTTTAGGAAGTCCAAACAGCACATTAATTGATTATATTGCTGATAGGAGCGCGGGAATTGATCCCGACAAATTAAAGATGGGTGATGAGCTGCCTGATCCGTTTGAAACACAAAACTGGTTATCTGTTCTGGGATATAACTCATACCTCATAGATCCAGTGAATGACGGAGCCTATTACGATCCCGTAAATACAAAGGGTGAGAGGGCCCTCAACGAGATCAGAACATCTGAGAGCGGCTATATTGATAATTATGATTTCACTGTTGGTACCACCATCAATTATGTTCTGAACATCGGTTTGTCACTCTCTGTTAAAGATGTATACTACAGGCTTGTTTCCGATTATCTGGAAGATTTTAAAGATGGCGGATATACTTTAACAAACTGGCTGAAGACAAGTGGCGCGGGAGTAAGTGCCAAATTAGGTTTAATTTACAGGCCCTCAAATACATTGAGACTTGGGCTTGCATACCATACACCCACATGGTATGCACTTACTGAAACATATAGCGCTCAGATTGATGATGATATGGGAGCTTATATTTCAGATCCGAATTATAAACCCGATGTAACATATTCAGCTATTTTTTTTCCAACAATTATGATATGAAGACTCCTGGAAAATGGGTAGCAGGAATTGCAGCCGTTTTGGATAACAGATTCATAGTTAGCATGGATTATGAACTTGTTGATTATAGTAAGATGAAGTTGATTGTTCCATCCAACTCTTCGGTTTCATCAAGCTGGTATGATATCGATAATGAATATATCTCGGTCGATTTCAGGCCTGCGTCAACTGTTAAGGCAGGAATGGAATATCGCTTTACTCCTCAATTCTCAGGCAGATTGGGATATGCATGGATGCAGAATCCTTACAAGGCCGAATTCAGGAATAGTGGCGATGCTGCTGTTGCCGGCTCTAACACCATTTACAGGATGGAGGGCGATGCGAACTATTTTACCGGCGGTTTCGGATATCGTTTCAACAGAAACTTCTTCCTCGATCTGGCACTTGTTTACAAGACCCAGAATGACGACCTCTACCCGTTTCCGAACCTTTATACGGAAAATAGGAGGAACTTGTGATTGACGCAACTCCCTTTACCTTAAAAAAATAACTCTTTCAGAGGGTTGGTAACATTAGGGTATAAGTTTTAAATAATTGAATCTCTTTAAACTGATGGCCGGGATAAAATCCCGGCTTTTTTTTACCTTTTTCGGTAAAAAAAAGGTACCTTTGCACCATTGGAAATCAATATTTAAAATTCAGATCAGATGTCAGAAGAACAAAAGGTTATCTCTCTGCCAGTGGAAAGAGAAAAGTAACTACACATCGCCTTCTGGAGATGAAGCAGAGGGGGGGAGAAAAAAATATCAATGCTCACGGCGTATGACTACTCTATGGCTTCAGTAATAGACTTTGCTGGAATTGATGTGATTCTTGTAGCGACTCAGCATCTAATGTTATGGTTGGAAACACTACCACACTTCCTATTACGGTAGACCAGATGATATATCACGGTAAATCTGTGATGAATGCAGTAAAACGTGCCATGGTGGTAATAGATATGCCTTTCGGAAGTTATCAGGGAAACCCGTATGAGGCTGTCTCCAACGCTGTTAAAATAATGAAGGAGACTCAGGCCGATTGCCTTAAACTGGAAGGAGGCAAGGAGATTATTGAGGCGGTAAAGGCATATTGAATGCTGGAATACCAATTATGGGACACCTGGGACTTATGCCCCAATCAATAAATAAATACGGGACTTATGCAGTGCGTGCACAGGATGATGATGAGGCCAGAAAGCTCATAGAGGATGCACTTCTTCTTCAGGAAGCAGGTTGTTGCTCGCTTGTTCTGGAAAGATACCTGCCGAATTGGCAAAAAGGGTGGCGTCTGAACTCACTATCCCTGTAATTGGTATTGGCGCCGGTCAGCACGTTGATGGTCAGGTTTTGGTGATGCACGATATGCTAGGGCTAAACAAGGGCTTTTCACCGCGTTTCCTGCGCCGTTATGCCAATCTGTTTGGTGATATAACCACAGCTGTGCAAAAATACATAAACGACGTTAAATCATCAGATTTCCCTTCGGAAGATGAGAGTTATTGATTTTTATCGTTGATCTATATCAAGCTTGAATCAGCTAAACAACTGTTTTAATTTCATAGAGTATTACACCATTTAGGTGTACTGCTGAGGTGATGTTGTAATTTGCAAAAGAAATTCATGAAGACGTTATAATTCTTTTTCAAATATTATAACTTATAAGATCTTTGTAGCCAGGTATTTCCATAAGGTACCTGTAGGCTCGGTTTTCATAATCAATCAGGCAACAGTAATGTCTCATTCCATTGGAAACAACAATATAGGGCACCCTCAACACACTGCTGTATCGTGCAGCCTGATCGAACACCTCCCGGGTGATGGTTGTTTCAGGCTCTTTATACTCCACAATCATCAACGGCTTAAGATTGTTATTATAAATTACAGTATCGCATCGTAGCGTGAGTGAATTAAGTTTTATTGCAGTTTCGTTTGCAATGAGCGAAGCAGGATAGTTTTTCTCAGTGATCAGATAATGTACAAAGTGTTGGCGTACCCATTCCTCGGGAGTAAGTGCCACATATTTCCTACGCAGGGGGGGATCGAATATCTGATGTCCGTTGTTGATTTTTCGGATTTTAGCATCAAATGATGGTAAATTTAATTCGTACATTTGTATCTTTGTTTAACTAACCGGTCCATATGATTTAATCATTACGGTTTCATATAAAACAAAATTACCGCTTTTTTTTATGAGAACAAAACAAGAAATTGTGGAGAATTGGCTCCCAAGATATACTAAACGGCCGTTGAACGAATTCACGAAATTTATTCTTCTGACCAATTTTCAGAAATATGTGGAGATTTTTGCTCGCTATTTCGATGTACCCATTGTGGGAGCAGATGCCAATATGCCTAACGCGTCGGCAAACGGGATTACCATCATTAATTTTGGTATGGGTAGTGCTAATGCAGCCACTGTTATGGATCTGCTTAGTGCAATAGCACCTACGGCTGTTTTGTTTCTGGGGGGGAAATGCGGTGGATTGAAATTGAGGAGCGACCTGGGTGATTACATCCTGCCCATTGCTGCAATCCGTGGTGAGGGAACATCGAACGACTATTTTCCTCCGGAAGTACCATCACTGCCTGCATTTAGCCTGCTTAGGGCAGTTTCGTCAAATGTGCGTGATTTTAACCGCGATTACTGGACAGGTACTGTTTATACCACCAACCGCCGTGTATGGGAGTATGATGAGGAGTTTAAAAACTATCTGCGGCAAATACGGGCCATGGCGGTAGATATGGAGACTGCAACACTATTTACATGTGGTTTCGCCAATCATATTTCCACAGGAGCACTTCTGCTTGTGTCTGATCAACCTCTTATTTCAACAGGTGTGAAGACAGAAAAAAAGCGATCAGCTGATAACGGAGCAATTCGTTGAAGAGCATGTTAAGATAGGAATAAAATCGCTTTCTTCTATTATGAACAAAGGATCCACTATCAAACACTTACGTTTCGACTGGTAACCTGCATCAGGTAATTTTATTATTATTATTATTATTATTATTATGGCTATATCTGTCAAATCCTCTTATGATTCTATACGCAACGATATTCTGAAACGTAATTTCAGTCCTGTTTATCTGTTTATGGGTGAGGAGTCCTATTTTATAGATGAGCTGACAGAGTTGTTGTCTGAAACTGTTCTTACTGAAACGGAAAAGGACTTTAATATGCTTACCTTTTACGGCGTTGACTCTGATGTAAATAATATCATTGCCACTGCACGCCGTTTTCCTATGATGGCAGAACATCAGCTCATTATTGTGAAGGAGGCACAGAACCTGGAAAGGTTTGAGCTCCTGGAGGTTTATGCAAAAAAACCCTATGCCCACCACCGTACTTGTGATTAACTACAAACATGGTACGGTTGACAGGCGAAAGTCTGTGGCCAAGAGCATTGAAAAGGCAGGTGTTGTATTTGAATCGAAGAAGCTATATGAAAACCAGATACCGGCTTTTGTCACTTCCTATCTAAGGGAGAAGGATATCACAATTGATGAAAATCGGCCCAGATGCTTGCCGGCTATGCAGGTAACGATATTAGCAAACTTATTCCGCAGCTCCAGAAGCTGGAGGTTTCGTTGCCAGAAGGATCAAGTCGTATTACAGCGGATCTGATAGAAAAGAATGTTGGTATCAGCAAGGACTATAATAATTTCGAATTGCTGAATGCCATTATCGAAAAAAAACAAACTTGTTGCCAACAGGATTATGGATTATTTCGGCAAAAATCAGAAGGATAACCCAATGATGGCAACGGTGGCTGTTCTATTCAATTATTTCAGTAACCTGCTTGAGTGCTTTTGGCTTCCACAGAAAAATGAACAGAGTATCATGAATGCTCTAAATATAAAGTCACTCTATATTGTTCGTCGCGATTATATTCCCGGATTACGAAATTACAACGCTAACAAAGTAATGGAGATTATCTCTCTTCTAAGAACCTATGATGCACGTTCCAAAGGGATAGACAACGTGTCGGCATCGCAGAGCGAGTTGATGAAAGAACTAGTATATAAAATCATGCATTGACAGATATCTCACATCGGAGATTCTCCAAAATGGGTCAGGGGGGGTGATACTTGACAGTTGTAAAAACAATATATGAGTCCTCTCCGTAAACTTCAAAACCCAATTTATCGGTTTACAACTTATTGAAAATCAATGACCATCTTGTGAAATTTTCAAGAAAAAGACTTATCGGAGGAGACTCATATATAAAACAACTAACTGAAAAACTTCAGGGGGGGATCTGCTTCCCTCATCTTTTTAACCACTATTCCTGATTTTTAAATTCTACTTTATTTATATAGCTGGCGGGTATAGATCGTATAACTCCGCCAGGTGACTGGGCAATTTATGCTGCGCCAAGAGCGGCGATTAGTGTATAGATCTCATAACTCCGCCAGGTGACTATTTGCATTTAGTTGAAATAGAAGAAAACATATACTCATTTGGATTATGTCTCGACGCGCAAATGTTTAGCTTTTGCATAACATTTTTGTTTAGACATTACAATATTTGTCAAATTTTTGGCTCGATTTTAAATCGCTGAGAGTAACGAATTTTCAACATATGTATATCTATGTCAGATTTATGGGATTCTCAGAGAAAACAGATTTGTTAACACTGCAATCAGCATTATTTTTATTACAAATGTGTAAAAAGTAAGCCGGGACAGTTGGAACAAATGTAAATAAAGGAATGCAATACATATGTTACACGTCATGAAGGTTTACACTTTTACTTTAGTTACATTTCTATATTCAGCGATTTAACACTACCATATACCATTCTTTTATTTATATATATAGGTATAGATGAATATATTAGTGCGATTTATTGAATGTTTGGATCAGGTTTTATAATAGATGGAAGCACTGTTTGCAGATATGATGTTAAATAATTGATTAAATTTATATTTAATGAACATTATATCAGCTTTATACGGCAAATATATAAATATAATATTTATATATTTATAGGTGGATTTTAATCAGGGTACAAATGTATCTATACAAATGTAAATCAGTTCGCAAACAATTGTAATTTACAAATATAAACACGTCCTATTTTCATTTGTAAATATTTTATTATACATTTGTGGCGTTACTTTTGTAATAAAATCATGCTGCTATATATCGTGTAACATTTAAAAGGCCTGTTTATGAAAGATCGAATCAAACTTATCATGGAAAAAGAGAACCTGACTCCGGCGAAATTTGCTGACAAGTTACAAATCAACAGGGCAATTATTTCTCACATATTAAACGGAAGAAATAATCCAAGTCTTGATGTGGTTACCAAAATATTGAGCGAGATAAACTGCATAAATCCCGAATGGTTGATTAATGGAACGGGAAAAATGTATAAAGATGGTTATAAATCTGAATTAATTTCCAAAGATCCTGATTTATTCAATCAGGTTGAAATAAAACCTGATAAAGTACCTGAGATAGTTGAAAAACCTAAGGATTTTGAGTTAAAACATGCTGTAAATTACCATCAGATATCTGAAAACAAGCATGTTGAACAGGTCAAAATGATTGATAAAAAAAAGTTACCCGGATAATTATTTACTACAGCGATAATACTTTTGAGACCTTAACTCCTGACCGGGTGTGATTGCAGGCTATTCTTTTTTTAATATAAATACGCGCGACTTTCAAATGGGGCTATAAATATGATAAACAATCGAAAACCATGCTTGCAAGGTATATTGAATGTTTATATCTTTGGATTGACGGTACTAAATATTATTTAATAACCGTAAATATGTGTATATCGTTAATAATGCTGCATGATGAAAGTAAAGAGGCCGGGTACACAATCGTGTTTAACTTCAAGTGAGGTGAACTTTATAAACGAAACGGAGAGCCGGTCAATGGCAGCTCCGGGACCATCGTTGCGACTTATTGATGCTATCGTATTTATTATAGGCATAGTGATTGGTGCCGGGATTTTTAGAACACCGTCAGTGGTTGCGGCCAACACCCCCCCTGACACTTTTTGGTTTTTGGTATTGTGGGTTATTGGAGGAATAATTTCGCTTTTAGGTGCGTTTTGTTACTCTGAACTGAGTTCTACCTTCCCTAATGCAGGCGGAGACTACAATTTTTTTTAAAATTGGCTTTCGGGGGGGAAAAATTTTCTTTCCTTTTTGCCTGGTCACGTATCACTATAACACAAACTGGTTCCATTGCTATTCTAGCCTTTATTGCCGGTGATTATTTGTCCCAGCTGCTCCCTTTGGGCGTTTTCTCATCAGCTTTTTATGCAGCTGTAATCGTTATTACACTTACATTGATAAATGTATTGGGAATTAAGTTTGGTGTGGGAATGCAAAAGATTATGATTCTTTTGCAGTTTATTGGCATTTTAATAATTGTGCTGGCAGGATTATTTATAGAATCATCCGTTACAATGGAAATTCCGGGAGGCCACCCGGAAATAAGCAGGTTATCAGGCTCATCAATCAGCTTGGCGCTTATATTTGTATTATTAACGTTCGGTGGCTGGAATGAAGCTGCATATATCACCTCCGAGTTGAAGACCGGCAGTCGTAATATTGCACTGGGACTGATTATCAGCATTTTTATTATCACATTGATATATATTCTTATCAACCTGGCATTTCTGAATGTGCTGGGACTTGAAGGCGTGGCTGCTTCAGAAGCTGCAGGGGGGGTTGATATGATGAGGGCCACACTTGGTGAAAAGGGTGTTGTAATGATAGGTGTATTAGTCTCACTCTCTGCACTAACTTCATTGAATACAACCATTTTTACCGGTGCGAGAACAAACTACGCGTTTGGAAAGGATTTTGAAACGATTGCTTTTCTGGGAAAATGGAACAGTGAGAAATCTGCGCCTGTAAATTCACTTCTATTACAGGGTTTTATATCTATTTTACTTATCACATTTGGAGCTTTTACCCGCAATGGTTTTGAGTCTATGGTTGAATTTACTGCTCCTGTATTTTGGTTTTTCTTTTTGTCTACCGGGTTGAGTTTGTTTGTATTGAGGAGAAAAAGCCTTTTGTAACACGACCGTTTAAAGTGCCGGCATATCCTGTAACACCAATTCTGTTTGTATGCTTTTGCGGTTACATGCTTTATTCAAGCCTCTCATTTACAGGAACAGGCTCACTGATGGGAGTCGCCCTGCTATTGATAGGTTGGTTAATTTCACCCCCTATTTATGTCTTCACACCAGTGATCTTGGTATGAATGTCCGGGTAAACAGAATGAAATCGATTATTGGATTCAACGTTGTGAAAATAAAAATTAAGATGTACTTTTGTATTCTCAGATTAAATAGCTGAAATAGTATGAAAGTGCTCGATTTTACTGTTCGCTCCAATATAGCATTAAACAACAGAAATCATTTGATCAAGATTTCGCCGGCTAACGAAGAAATATTACCGGAAATGTTCCCTGGCCAGTTCGTTCAGATTCTGGTCGATAGTTCACCACGAGTCTTTTTAAGGAGGCCGATATCAATCAACCTGGTAGATATTGAAAAGAACGAGATTTGGCTTCTTATACAAAAAGCAGGTGAGGGAACAGGGAAGATATGTGAAACGAAACCAGGCGGAACCATAAACATGATATACTTTGGGAAACTCATTTACCATGCCCTTGAAGAAAGGGCAATATCTGCTTGTAGGTGGAGGGGGGGTAGGTACGGCACCACTGCTTTTTTTTAGGTAAAAAAATGAAAGAAAATGGATTTAAACCATCTTTTTACTGGGAGGTCGTACAGAAAAAGATATTTTGCAGAGAGCAGATTTTGAACGTTATGGCACAGTTTACTTTACAACTGAAGATGGTTCACTGGGAGAGAAAGGATTTGTAACCAGTCACTCACTGTTGCAGGAGAAGCAGTATGATTTTATCTACACCTGCGGTCCCAAGCCAATGATGATGGCAGTTGCACGATATGCGCACGATAAAGGCATAGGATGCGAAGCTTCACTTGAGAATCTTATGGCATGCGGATTTGGAGCTTGTCTATGCTGCATTGAAAAAAAACTATAAAAGGAAACGTATGTGCCTGCACAGAAGGGCCTGTTTTTAACATAAAAGAACTCACATGGCTAGATTAGAGGTACAAATAGGAGATTTAAAGCTTAAAAATCCGGTAATGACTGCTTCCGGTACGTTTGGTTATGGTACGGAATATGCCGATTTTATTGATTTGGGGCGGCTTGGAGGAATCTTCGTGAAAGGAACAACACTTGAGCCCCCCGTGAGGGTAATGATTACCCCCCCAGAATGGCCGAAACTTCATCGGGCATGCTCAATTCGGTAGGGCTTCAGAATAAAGGTGTGGACTATTTTGTTGAACATCTTTATCCGGTTATCAAGGAGTACAATACCCATATGATCGTTAACGTATCGGGTTCGTCTATTGAAGATTATGTGGCTTGTGCGGAGAAGCTCGCCGATCTGGAAAAGATGCCTGCCATCGAGCTGAATATCTCCTGCCCCCCAACGTGAAAGAGGGAGGTATGGCGTTTGGCACATCATGTGTTTCAGCAGCACACGTAACCAGGGAGGTACGTAAGGTATTTCCTAAAACGCTGATAGTTAAGTTGTCGCCTAACGTTACCGATATATCCGGGATTGCCCGTTCGGTAGAAGATGAAGGTGCCGATGCAGTGTCGCTGGTTAACACTTTTCTTGGAATGGCTATTGATATAGAGAGCAGAAAACCCAAGCTTTCTACAGTCACTGGGGGATTATCAGGCCCGTGCATCAAACCAATTGCGTTGCGTATGGTGTGGGAGGTTTTTAATGCAGTAAAAATTCCCATTATCGGCATTGGGGGGGATCAGTAACTGGCAGGATGCTATTGAATTCATACTTGCCGGTGCTGTTGCGGTGCAAATAGGGACATACAATTTCATCGATCCTGCAGTATCGGTGAAAGTTGTGGAAGGTATCAATAACTATCTCGACAGGCACAATATCTCCTCCATAAAAGAGTTAGTGGGAAAAATGATTGT
>JMBV01000373.1_pt1 | contig 14817 bp, 18 predicted proteins | sample 616531 | NCBI WGS metagenome assembly JMBV01 (sample SAMN02727904, study PRJNA239997) | anaerobic digester metagenome | biome: anaerobic digester; isolation source: mesophilic anaerobic digester inoculated with municipal waste water sludge... | place: Germany: Bielefeld University, CeBiTec ... | reverse complement strand
AGGGTGAGTGCCAAATACTTGACAAAAGCTACCAGCTGGAAAGCCTGGATGATGCCCGCCTGTACGACTTGGCGACGAAATACCAGCTTGTGATTGAAGATTTTGAACCGGTTGGACAGCTTGTTTTTGGCATTAGGCCTGCTAGTTATGATGCGGGCTTTGATTCTGCCACAGTTAACCGGCAAGATTATTTCGGCTCACCACAAGTAAGACAAGCTGTTGCTGGCTGTCTGGCAACATTCGATATTGCCACTAATATATTTAACCGTGACTGGATCGCCCATAGCTGGCAATTAGCTATGGATACACAGCCATTCGTCCCACCGGCTGCCTGGACTGACGCTAAAGGCAGATTGACGGATTTAGGCTGGGTGCTTCAGGAAGGTTCTGATGGCGTACGGGTGGCAGATGGTGTACCAAATGTTGAAGACGGGACGCCTTTCAGTATAAACCTTTTGACCGGGCAAAGCGCGCAAAGTCAGTCCATGGCGAACCTCATCGTGCAGAACCTGGCAGATTGTGGCATTGCGGTAACGCACACCAGCTTGCCTGCTGAAGAGCTTTACGCGCCCGGACCAGATGGTGTGCTGTTTGGGCGCCAGTTTGACATGGCGCTTGTTAATTGGGGTAAGTTGCCTTTTCCGCTATGCGAACTTTACACCAGCGGACAAATACTAGGTCCAAGCACGCATTGGATTGGCACCAACATTGCCGGATTAAATGACGAGACCTTTAACTATGGCTGCATGAACGGGAATTCAGATGAAATGATGATTCAACACGTCCCAGCGGTGCCTTTGATGCCACAAATACGTGTATGGTTGGTTTCGCCTGATCTTGACTTAACGGAACTAATTCGTTATGAACTTTTATCGGAACTGAAACCAGTTGTTCCATAAGGAATGTCAATCATATCGATTAAACTTAATGCGAAAGTTTGCCAGGAAAAAAAATTGAGAGAATATGTCCAGGAAAAAAATATATCAACGCTTACGAAACAGTTTATGAATACGATGAAGATGGCCGCGAGACACGTCGTGTGAACTATCGTGGAGATATTTACGAAATCGTAACAGACGAAGTCAATATCAAAAAGTACAAAATGACGCAAATCATTATTGTCGTGCTTGTTTTCCTCATTCAACTGGCATTGGGTTTATCAACAACGCTGGTGGACGCATACTATATGTAAGCCTGCCTTATCTTATCGCCTTTCTGCCGATGGCTTATTGGTTTATCGCTGCTACGCGTTTACCTTCAGAAAAGAAAGAATTAAGGCTGGAGATTGTTGACCTTGGATTTAAACGCAGCAAGGTAATGAGTCTGTTGATAGCTATCTTTTCGGGTATAGCGATTCTGGGCGCAATCGTATTTCTGATATTTTTTTAGCGAAGGAAATATTCTTAAAGATCTTCTGTTCCTTTTAGGTCAACTGATTGTTTTTACACTGGCACTTTTTGCGCACTTGCAAAGCCGAAAAATTATTATTCGCAAAATCGAGACTGATGAGTAGATTCTGAAAAATCATCTTTTATTAAAATCCATAAAAATTGTCATTGATAATATATAAACGACTTTACTGCTCGTCAAAACGTACCTGAAAAAGAGTTATTCCTGGATAAAACTCAAATAATAAGCAAAAAAAAGCCGTTTATTATTTAAGGCAGTTGGTTGGTTGACAGATTTTAGACTTGCCGATTATAATAAATCAAACCCAAAAGGAGAAAAGGAGAAATATGAGTAAATTTGCACGAATCTTATCACTTCTGCTCGTCACAGTTTACTTGGTGGCATGCTTATTGCTTGCGAACAAAAACCTGTGACACCAGAACCCCCCGTCGATGAAGTTCCTGTTGAGGAACCCGTCGAGGAACCCGTCGAAGAACCCGTAGAGGAAGAACCTGTAGAGGAAGAGCCCGTCGAGGAACCCGTCGAAGAAGAACCCGAGCCCGAGCCCGAGCCCACTACCCGTGTTGGTGGTTGGTTAGACGAAATCGTGGTTTCTATTATCGATGCTCCATCGGTTATTGTGCAGATGGAAGCTGACGCCGTGGATGTTTACGTCAACGGTTTCGGTACCAATGACCTTGATCAGCTGAATGACTCTGGCTTACCCTATACCACTTCAAACGGTACCTATTACACCCTTCAATTCAACCCTGCTGAATTTAACGAAGGTCTCAACGTCTTCCGCAATCGCAAGATTCGCGAAGCATTCAACTATTTGATTGACCGCAACTACATTAACCAAGAGTTCTACGCTGGTGGTGCCCTGCCCAAATGGTTTGCTATTATGACCAACTTTGGAGATTATGCTCTCCTGGCTGATACCGCTCGCCGCCTTGAAACCAAATACGCATACAACTTTGAGAAAGCCAAAGAAATCATTGATGCGGAAATGGAAGCCGCTGGTTATCCTTTGACTGATGGCAAATATATGAACGCTGATGGCGAACAATATGAAGTCATCTTCCTGGTCCGCAACGATGGTGATGGAACCCGCAAGGCCTGGGGGGGTACTTACCTTACCGGCCAAATGGAAAAACTCGGTTTCGCCGTTAACTTCAAAGAAGGTACCGGTGGCGACCTTGGTCCCATCTGGATTGCTGGCGATCCCAAAGCTGGCGAATGGCACATGTACACTGGCGGTTGGGGTGCTTCGGTTCTGAACCGTGACCAATCCAACATCTTCCAGGAAATGTACCTGCCCACCTCCGCACAAGGCTTGCCTGTCTTCATGGAAAATGAATCAGATCCCGAGTTCCAGGAATTAGGCGATAAACTCTACAACCGCGAATTCACCACTATGGAACAACGCGCCGAAATGATGGCCCGCGCTCTTGAGCTTTCACTTGAAGACTCCCTGCAGGTCATGATTGTTGACAGCAAACGCTTCGTTCCCCACCGGGAAGGTCTCGTTGTTACAACCGACTTGGCTGCTGGTGTTGAAAGCGCTCAAATCACCCCCTTCACCCTTCGCTGGCAGATCAGGAAGGTGGTACAGTACGCTGGGCAACCCAACCCTTCTTGTTCAATGGTCCATGGAACCCTGTCCGCGGTTCAAACACCACTTCTGACCAGGGTGCCGTGCGCATGACCGTTGGCTATGCCACAACCTATGACCCCTACACAGGTCTTTTGAACGCCTTCTGGATTGACAAAGCCGAAGTCACTGTTCAATCAGGTTTACCTGTCCAGAAAACTTTGGATTGGCTAACCCTTGATTTCGCAGATGAAATTGTTGTTCCTGGCGATGCCTGGGCTGATTGGGATGCCGAAACTCAAACCTTCATCACTGTTGATGAAAAGAGTGGTGGCGAACCTGTTACCGCAACAGCGAAAGCCGTTGTCTACTTCCGCGAAGATCTCTTTGACGTCGTCAAATGGCACGATGGCAGCAACCTGGAAATGGCCGACATCATGATGTCATACATCATGGGCTTCGACCGAGCCAAAGAAGAATCAGCTATCTTTGACAAACAACCAGTTGGCGCCTTCAATGTCTTTATGAAAACCTTCAAAGGCTTCAAGATTGTTTCCACTGATCCCTTGATCATGGAAGGTTATCAAGATACCTTCAGCGCTGACGCTGAATTGCTTGTTCCCATTGGCTACACCTGGATTAACAACTTCCAGGGTGAAGGCTCATTCGCATCCTATGCAATGATGAACTCTGCAGAAGCTGCACATGAACTTGCCTACACCGAATCCAAAGCTCTTGAACTCGAAGTTGAACAAACCAGCACCATTGGTGGACCAAGCCTTGAGATTTTGACCAAGCATCTTGATCAACTTATTGCTGATGGAACCATTCCTTACGAGCCCACTTTGGGTCAATACATCACCAAAGAACAAGCCATTGCCCGCTACCAGGCACTGAAAGCTCACTTTGAAAAGTATGGCAACTACCATCAGGGCGTTGGTCCTTACTTCCTCAAGTCTGTTGATCTGAATGGTAAATCACTGGTCATGGCTCACTGGGATCAATATCCTGATCTTGCTGACCGCTGGTCAATGTATTCTGCACCAAAGATTTCCGATGTCGAGATTGATGGTCCCGGCCAGGTTGTCGGTGGTGAAGAAGCCACATTTGATATCTATGTCACCTTCCAGGGCAAACCCTACGAACTGGCTGATATCAAACAAGTTAAGTTCCTTGTTTACGACGCTGAAAACAACGTTGTTATCATCAGCACTGCAGAAGCAGTTGAAGATGGCCACTTCGTTATCACTTTCAGTGGCGAAGACACCGCGAAATTTGGTGATGGTGCCACCAAGCTTGAGGTTGCAGTAATCTCAATCGCAGTTGCCCAGCCAACTTTCGAAACGATAGAGTTCATTACCGCCCAGTAAACTGAGTGGCTAAGTAGCTCCCATGAGGGGGGGCAGGTTTACAAAAACTTGCCCCTTTTATTTAAAAAAAAGAAAGGGAGGTTGCCCAGTATGTCTATAGAAACGAATTCACAGGAAACTCCAATAGAATACGCAAAGAGAGCAACACGAGAAACAGCTAAGCGCTTGGCGCGATTCTTTTCTATTCGTTTAGTTTTGCAAATAATCACCATCATCATTGGTGTTTACATCACTATTCTTGTTGCCAACATGGGCGGTTATGTTGATACTATTCTAAAAGCCTCAATTATTGAGGAAGTTAATATGGAAGTATCAGCTATGGTAAGTGAAAAGGATATACCACGCGAAATGCGTGAGCAAATGGTAAGAGACCTTGTTGAAGAGCGCGAAAGATTGGCAGGTTTAGACCAGCCTTTTATCACCCGCTCATTTCATCATCTCTGGAATGGTTTAACGCTCAATTTTGGCCGGGCACGCTTTATGGTGAGCGACCATGGATCCAGGATGGTTCGAAACATCATTTTAGAGCGACTTCCTGCCACATTGCTCTTAATGGGCACGTCGCAACTGCTGTTGTTTTTTTTGTCACGCTTAGTATCGCGCTGGCGGTGTCAAGACATTATGGTAGTTTTTGGGATAAGCTGATTGTGGCAATGTCGCCGACATCTTCCATTCCGCCGTGGTTTTATGGCATATTCCTTATCCTTATTTTCGCCGCATGGTTAAAGGTTTTGCCTTTTAGTGGTATGGTAGATGCGCCTCCACCACCAACGAAGCTTGGATATTTCCTGAATGTTCTAAAACATCTTATTCTTCCTGCAGGATCGCTGTTTATATCGAGTTTCTTTATAAACACCTATTCCTGGCGAACATTCTTCTTAATCTACTCCAGCGAAGACTATGTTGATATGGCTAAGGCAAAAGGCCTGGGTGACCGCGCGATTGAACGACGCTATATCCTGCGCCCAACCTTGCCCAGTATCATTACCAGCTTTGCTTTGCTGATGGTTGGTATTTGGACTGGTGCCACGTTGACGGAAACGATTTTTAACTGGCCAGGGCTTGGAACAACGATTTACACCGCCATCAGCAAGTATGACACCGCGGTAATTGTTGGCACAACGATTATTCAGGCTTATATGTTGGGTATAACAGTGTTTTTCCTGGACTTCCTGTATGCCATTGTTGACCCCCCCAGAGTTAAGTTGGGCGGAGGGAAATAAGATGAAAAAAATTTAAAGACACATTCCAGGATATTATCAGATATCCTTCCGCGATTGTAGGATTGTTGATAGTCTTAGCGTTAATCGTATTTTCAATTTATACGATGATTACTATCCCCCCCTACAAAGAAGCAATCTATTTGTGGAAGGGTACTGAAGAAGTTGTCTACAAGAATCCCAGGAATGCCCAACCAACCTGGAGTAATTGGTTTAGAAAAGACAAACTTCCTGAATCCATTGATGTATATGCCGGCGTAGGCGAAGAGTTTTCGAAAGAAGTCACGCCACGTGAAAAAGGTGGCAGTCAAATTGAGTTTAATTACGAACTGGAATACAACTATAACGAACTGCCCCCCCAAGATATTTTTATGTACTTTACATCGAACTATACGGATAGGAATCCCTTTATCGTCATCACAATGATTACACCTTCAGGTGAAGAGATAAAGGTATTTGATGGCGGTATTGCCCGAGCCACAAATGTGAGATTTGGTCAGGAAGAAAAACTCATGAACCGTTTGACCCGCTTGCATGGCAGGGAGCCAGAAACACCTCTGAAGAATGTTATTGAAGGTCTTTTTACCAAAGTGGGTGTTTATCCGCCAGTTGTAGACAAAGGCACATACACGATTAATGTCAAGGCGACCACCTTTGAAGAAGGGTCGGATGTTGATTCTGAATTGGTCATGCATGGCACAGTATTTGGGCTTTTTGGTACTGATCACATGCGCAGAGATCTTAAAATCGCCATCATGTGGGTGCGCCTATTGCCTTGGCTTTCGGTCTCACTGCTGCTTTAGGTACAGCACTGATTTCTATGTTCATTGCCGCGCTTGGCACATGGTTTGGCGGTTGGCTGGATGAACTCATTCAAAGAATCACCGAAGTCAATATGGTTATTCCCTACCTGTCTATTCTGATTATGGTGGGTACCTTCTACTCGCGAAGTATTTGGGTGCTTTTGGCTGTGACGATTCTTTTGAACATATTCTCAGGGGCGATTAAATCACACAGGGCAATCTTCCTGCAAGTTCGAGAGTCTACCTACATTGAGGCAGCTAAAGCATACGGAGCCAGCGATTACCGCATTATCATCCGATACATGATTCCCCCCCGTGTTATCCCTATGATCATTCCGGGTCTGGTATCAGCTGTACCTGCGTATGTCTTCCTTGAAGCATCTTTGGCGATTTTAGGTCTGGGTGATCCTACCGTACCTACCTGGGGTAAGATCATCAACGATGCCCGCACATATGGTGCGCTGTATCAAGGTATGTTCTATTGGATTCTGGAGCCTGCAGTATTCTTGATGATTACTGGGCTTGGGTTCGCGATGTTGGGCTTTGCGCTTGACCGAATCTTCAACCCAAGATTGAGAGGTATGTAAAATGGCAAAACAAAAAAACCAAAGACATCAAGTATGATGCAATTGCTGCTGCTAAGGAAAAGGCTCAGTTGATGAGCCAAATGAGTGAAACTACTCATAAGACAGGCCCAGTAGAACACAGTTTGCTCTTAAGTATCAAAGACCTTAAACTTCACTTTGAAACCGTTCGCGGTCCAGTACAGGCAGTTGATGGCGTCAATTTTGATTTGGTAACCAACAAAGCTGTGGTCGTTGTTGGCGAATCAGGCTGTGGAAAGAGTTCACTTGCCAAAGCCATTTTGCGCTTGTTGCCACGCAACGTGGCTCATTATTCCGGTGAAGTATGGTTGCGTGATGTTGACACGATGCAACTGAGTGATGATGACTATCGCGAAGAAATCAGATGGGTCAAAATTTCGATGGTGCCACAGGCCGCCATGAACTCACTCAATCCAGTATTGCGCGTAGGCGATCAGGTTGCTGAGCCTATGCTGGTGCATTATGGTATGCCCAAAGAGGAAGCTATGCAACAAGCGGCAATCATGTTCCGCAATGTGGGCGTGCCGGTTGACTTCTTAACCCGTTATCCATTTGAGCTTTCAGGTGGTATGCGCCAGCGCGTTGCTATCGCAATGGCACTGGTTACCGGTCCTGACCTGGTTATCCTTGATGAACCCACTTCGGCACTTGATGTATTGACCCAGGCTAATATCTTTAACCTGCTTAAGCGCATCAAAGCTAACCTGGATACCAGTTTTATCTTGATTACCCACGACATCTCTACGTCTTCAGAACTTGCCGACATCGTGGCAGTTATGTACGCAGGCAAGATTATTGAGGTTAGCGAGTCCCATCGCTTTTTCAGCAAACCCCCCCGCCATCCCTATGCAAGAGCTTTGATGGCTAGTGTGCCACGATTGCGGGAACGCGAAGAACCTCATTTTATTGAAGGAAAACCGCCATCACTTATCAACCCACCTACAGGTTGCCGGTTTAAAGAACGCTGTCCAAAGCGAATGGAAAAGTGTGAAGAAGAACCACCTGTTACTCGCTTTGGTGATGACTGGGTTGCTTGTTGGCTCTATGAAGGACAAGGTGATTAGCATGACAGATCAAATTGATGAAAAAAACAATTGAACAGAACTTTGAGCAAGATGAAGACTTTGTTTTGAATATCCGCGGATTAAAAGTCTATTTTGAACTTAGAAAACGCGGTTTTCAACATGCTGGTTTTGTACATGCTGTCGATAATGTCGATCTCAGGTTAAGACGTGGTGAAACGATAGCGATTGTAGGCGAATCCGGTTGTGGTAAGACAAGTTTGATGAAGACTATTTTGCGTCTCAACACACCAACTGGTGGCGAAATTGAATTTGACGGCGAAATCATCAACGACCTAAAATCGGATGCTCTCAAGAATGTGCGTCGCAAGATTGGTTATGTGCAACAGGATCCTTATGGAGCCTTGGCACCATTCATGAATGTCCGTACTATTCTTGAAGAGCCATTAATCGTTAATGGTGTTAAAGACAAACAGGAACGCTTCGACCGTGTCGTAAAAGTGCTTGAAGAAGTGCGCATGACACCTGTGGAAGACTTCCTTGAAAAGTTCCCCCCCATCAGCTTAGTGGCGGTCAACAACAGCGTATCGTTATTGCGCGCGCGATGATTTTGGATCCGATTTTGTTGGTTGCAGACGAACCGGTCTCAATGCTGGATGCTTCTGTACGGGTAGAGATTCTCAAACTTTTGCGTTCGCTGCAGGAAGAACACAACTTAGCGGTTATCTATATCACCCACGACCTGGCAACCGTACGTTACTTCTCTGAGTACATCTATGTTATGTACGCTGGGCAAATCATTGAAAAGGCACCGGAGTCAGACCTAATTAACCACACAGCGCATCCCTACACGCATGCGCTTTTGGCGGCTACATCCGACCCCCCCGATCCGAAAAACGTTGATGAATTCCAGGACGTACCGCCAGGAGAACCCCCCCAAGCCTGGTAAAACCGCCAGAAGGTTGTCGGTTCCATCCGCGTTGCCCACACATGATAGCTGATTTGTGCGACAAAGAAGTACCGCTAGAGTTCGAAATAGCCGAAAAGCATTTGGTGCATTGTTGGTTATTTAGAGACAAGGCTGTGGCTAAATAAATCCATAGCAATTGTTAAGGGACAAGGATTTGTTTAGAATCAGTTCTAAGACGATGATTATTATTGGTGGCGTTTTGCTCACACTTAGCGTCATCATTCCAGCACTAAGGCTGGCAGAAATACTGCCAGCCTTAATCTGGATTGATTTCTTAACATACGCCCTTTTAGTTAGTGGCTTGTTTCTTGGCATGATGGGTATCTTTACCTATGCCAAGGAAGTGCGCGACCGTAACAGAGAATAACGCGCAAAACAATAATCCAAACTTGAGATATCATTTGCATATTCTGGAAATTGTGCTAAAATAATCGTCCCTGGGGTATTGTGTAATGGTAGCACACCGGACTTTGAATCCGTTTGTCGTGGTTCGAATCCATGTACCCCCCCAGCCTAGTTATTATTGTGGAAACTGAACCTGACGATCCATATCATTCTTTTTACACGACAAGCAGCGTGAGTAAACCGGTTCCTGCTTGTCGTCGTTCCATTTGGAGAATACAATGACAATAGCTTCTATTATGCTTGCTGCTGGTCATGGCACACGCATGAAATCAACATTACCTAAAGTATTACATCCTATCCTGGGCAAGCCTTTGGTTTTACACGCTTTAAGCGCGGTAGAAAATGTGGTTGATATTCCGCCAGTTGTTGTGATTGGACATGGCGCAGAAGATGTCAAAGCTGCGATACAAGCTGGTGTAAAACAAGATGTGCAATTTGCCATCCAGGAAAAACAGCTTGGTACTGGCCATGCGGTGATGTGCGCGCAAAGCCTCTTGCAGGGCAAGTCTGAAAAAGTCATCATTACCTTCGCGGATATGCCACTTTTAACACAGGCCAGTATTGAACATATCATTCAGCTGCAACAGGAAAGCCAAAGCGTGATGGTTATTACGACCGTCATGTCTGAAGAACCCCCCGCGGATTTGGGCGCGTCATTCGCGATAGCGACGGTTCCGTGCAGGCAATTGTTGAAGAAGTCGACTGCACGCCTGAGCAACTTTTGGTCAGGGAAAAGAATACCAGCGCGTATTGTGTGGACGCCAAATGGCTTTGGCAATCCCTGGAAAAGCTACAACCTTCCGCCAAAGGTGAGTATTACATTACTGATTTGGTCGCCATGGCGGTTGCCGAAGGACTGCGGGTGAGCGCGTATGTGCTTGAGGATCGCAGCGAAGGTCTGGGTATAAATGACCGCGTTGACCTGGCTGATACGGAGCGCGCGATGCGTATGCGGGTTAACCGCGATTGGATGCGTAAAGGTGTTACCTTTATTGACCCCTGGACAACGACTGTGCACCTTGAGGTTGAACTGGCGCAGGATGTTGTGCTTCAGCCAAATACGATGCTGATGGGTAAAACAAAAATTGCCAAAAACTCAGTCATAGGACCAAATACGACTTTGATTGATACGCTGGTTGGCGAAGACTGCCATATTCAATATAGTGTGGCAGAATCGGCGCAAGTTGGCAATCATGTCACGATTGGCCCATTTGCCCGTTTGCGCAAGGGTGCTGTTTTGCAGGACCATGTGCATATCGGTAATTTCGGCGAGGTGAAGGACTCTGTGCTTGGTGAAGGTACCAAAATGGGACACTTCTCCTATATTGGTAATGCCGAAATTGGCAAGGATGTTAACATCGGCGCGGGCACAATTACCTGTAATTATGACGGAAAAACCAAGCATCTTACCGAAATCGGCGATTCTGCCTTCATTGGCAGTGACACGATGCTTGTTGCTCCGCTGAAAATTGGAAAAAAAATGCCACAACCGGCGCTGGATCTGTGGTAACTCGCGATGTGCCAGATAATACGATTGTGTATGGCACGCCTGCGAAACCGAAAGAGAGAAAGGACTAACGTGAACGAACTTCCCTGGCTATTGACACTCTTGGGGGGTGGCAGTCGTATTCGATTTATTGACTTCCGCCGCCAGAGCCGCCTTTTCGCAGGCGCAATTGCCTAATCTATTGACATACTTTGAGAAAGAACCTCACAAAGCGGAAAGAACGCTTGAAGTTTCCGGAAAACTTGGCCTGCGCACTTCGTTGCGCCTGGCAATCGCTTTTGCCCATCTTTTCCTTGGCGCTTTAACGGTATTAGTAACCCACTATTTCTGGCCGGACTTGCATTTTGCGTGGGTGCTTCTGATTGCCCTGGGTGTATTGTTTGTCATAAGCATTTTTGAATACTTTATCTCGCGCAAAGTATTAGATACGCCTGAAAAATCCGCTTATAGCTGGCATCGCTTTGCTGATTTCCTGTATTTTGTGTTTAAGCCGATGACCATCGTGATGACTGGTTTGCTTGGGCCACATGCGGAGATAAATGTACCGGCTGTGACCGATGAGACCTTACGCGATTGGGTTTCTTTGGAACAAGCTGAAGGCATGCTTGAAAAAGGCGAGCGCGAAATGATTTATTCCATTTTCCAGTTTAGCGAAACGCTTACCAAAGAGATTATGGTACCCCCCCGTATGGACGTTTTAGCCCTGGATATCGAATCGACCATAAGCCACGCGCGCCAGGAATTTATCAATGCCGGTCATTCCCGTGTGCCAGTCTATGAAGACGTCATCGACAATATTGTTGGTTTGCTTTACGCCAAGGATCTCCTGGCAATCACTGATGATGACGCAACCATCGCGTCAAAACGCAAGCTTTTACGTACCGCCTATTTTGTGCCTGAAACCAAAAAGGTGGATGAACTTCTCACAGAGATGCAATCGCGGGGGGGCGTGCATTTAGCGCTTGTGGTTGATGAATATGGCGGTTTCGCGGGGGGGGTGGTAACGCTAGAAGATATCGTTGAAGAAATCGTAGGCGAAATTCGCGATGAATATGATACTGGTGAAGAGCAACTCTACACACAAATAAGCGATAATGAATTTTTCATCCTGGGGCGTGCTACTATCGACGAGTTCAACGAAATTACTGGCGCGGAACTTTCTGATGAATATGCCGATACTTTGGGTGGCTACCTGTATGGTCAAATTGGCCGTGTGCCAGAGCCCGGCGAAATGGTCATCAGTGATGGCATTGAATTTATCATTGAGCAGGTTCAGGCCCGAAGAATTCTCAACGTAAAAGTGCGCCTTGGTGCAGGCGAAGAAATGGAAGATGTGAACTATGGTCCAGCCTAATGTGATTGATGAAAGAAAACTAAACGCGCTAAAAGTTTTAGCAAGCCAAAGCGCGCAAAACGCCTATGCACCGTATTCGCGTTATAAGGTTGGCGCAGCGGTGCTGGTGGAAGATGGGCGCATCTATGGCGGTTGCAATATCGAAAATGCCGCCTATCCTTCGGGCATTTGTGCCGAACGGGTAGCGATATTCAAGGCAGTGGAAGCGGGACATCGTAAGATTATCGCGCTTGCGGTGAGCACAGCGAACGGGGGTTCGCCTTGTGGTGCCTGCCGGCAGGTAATGCGCGAATTTCTTGATGACGATACGCCGATCTTTATTTTGAATGGCGTGGGTGAGCTTGTTGAGGAAATGAAGTTTTCTGATCTCTTGCCACGTTCGTTTGGCCCCCCCGAAGATTTGCAGATATCCGCCTGATACTGCATATCGTTGAAACGGTGAAGCTTGGCATGACAGAGCGGGCGGAAAGGATTTAGGCGTGTCGCAAGGTGGGGCGCGCTCGTATCGCGCGCTGGCAATCGTACTTAAGCACCGCGAATATGGCGAGGCAGACCGCATTTTGACGCTTTACACCCAGGAATTCGGTAAAGTTCAGGCGATTGCTAAAGGTGTGCGCAAGCTGAAAAGCCGAAAAGCCGGACATCTGGAACCTTTCACCCTGGTTTCATTACAGCTGGCAAAAGGGCGCACCTGGGAATTGATATCTCAGGCAGAAGCGCAACGCACTTTTCAAAACATCCGCGAAGACCTGAACCTTACGGCGCGGGCTGCATATCTTGTCGAGTTAATCGATCGCTTTAGCTACGAAGAAGGCCCAAATCGTGGGCTTTTTCAGATATTGCTGGATGGGCTTCAGCGTCTGGATGAAGGCTTCGCGCCAACAACGGTGACACTGTATTTTGAAATACGTCTGCTTGACCTGGTTGGCTTTCGACCGGAACTGCAACGTTGTGTAGCTTGCGATGCGGAGATATTGCCCGAAGCGCAATATTACTCGCCCAAGCTGGGTGGGGCGTTATGCCCCCCCAGGAGCTTTTCTGCGGATCCGACCGCGTGGCGCATTTCGCTTAATGCCCTCAAGTATATGCGTCATTTTCAGCGTTCTGCGTGGTCAAAGATAAAATCCCTGACTATTCCATCAGAGATACAAGACGAGATAAATCATCTCATTCAGCATCATTTGACTTATCTGTTGGAGTACAATCTCAAAACGCCAGGCTTTTTGAAATCCGTCAAATAAAGGCAAAGCATAATCGAATGTTGAAGCGCGGACAGAATGAGCGATAATCTTTCGTCAGTTTTGTTCAGCTGATATAATAAAGACGCCTCACGAACGAGAACGAGGCACGGAGGACTTATGGAAATTACTTGGTACGGACATTCTTGTTTTCGATTTGTTGAACGCGGTATGGCAACTGTGGTTACGGACCCATTCGACTCGAAAGTTGCGGGCTATAACCCCTTAAAGTTGAAAGCTGATATTGTCACGGTTAGTTCCAACGATCTTTCACACAATAACGTGAGTGTTATTCGCCCTGAGCCATTTGTTATTGATGGCCCGGGTGAGTATGAACGCGGGGGGGCGTTTTTATCACGGGTATCCAAACTAATCCATTCACTACCGATAAAAAAAAGTAATGCGCAATACCTTGTATGTATATGATTATGGCAATATGACTATCATGCATCTTGGGCAGGCTAATAATATTCCGCCCCAAAATGCAGTTGAGGAACTGGGACAAATCAATATTGCTTTGGTGCCCGTTGGCGAGGGTGGCGCTTTGAACGCTTCAAAAGCCGCTGAACTGATTAGCATGCTTGAGCCGAATATCGTTATTCCCATGCATTATGCAACGCCTCACTCAAAGCTGGCACTTGAGCCTTTGAGCAAATTCCTAAAGGAAATGGGCATTACCCAACTGGAGACAATGGAGTCATACAAGGCAAACGCGTCGTCATTCACTGAAGAAACCCGTGTAATTGCTTTGGACCCCAAATTAATGGCGTTATAAAATGGCAGTAAAAGTTGTAATGACCTGGGACCTCAAACGAGGCAACGAACAGGAATACTTTGAATTCGTCGTTAGCGAATATTTGCCTAAAGTGAATCAGCTGGGACTGGTACTCACTGACGCGTGGTTAACAGCTTATGGCGAGCGTCCGGCAATGTTGGTTGGAGGTGTATTGCCTACGGTAACCAAGGCGCGTCATCTACTCGAATCAACTGGCTGGTTGGATTTGGAAAACGAGCTGCTGGATTTCGTTGAAGACTATGATGTAAAAGTATTTGACCTAAAAGGTGGGTTTCAGTTCTAGTTGTGTCTGTTCAAAACTTACTCTTGAACTGGTATGACACAAACGCCAGGGAACTCCCCTGGCGTTCTTCGAAATTGCCTTATCATATTCTTGTTTCAGAGTTTATGTTGCAACAGACGCAGGTCGAAACAGTCCTGCCATATTTCCAGCGCTTTATTGAAACCTGGCCAACTGTGCAAGACCTGGCTAATGCCGAAGAACAGGCGGTTTTGAAGGTCTGGGAAGGTTTGGGCTATTATCGGCGGGCTGTAAATTTGCACC
>JMBV01000372.1_pt1 | contig 14822 bp, 25 predicted proteins | sample 616531 | NCBI WGS metagenome assembly JMBV01 (sample SAMN02727904, study PRJNA239997) | anaerobic digester metagenome | biome: anaerobic digester; isolation source: mesophilic anaerobic digester inoculated with municipal waste water sludge... | place: Germany: Bielefeld University, CeBiTec ... | reverse complement strand
CCATAGGAATACTGTTATTTGCTTTTTCTACATTGTTAAGCTGGTCTTATTATGGAGAACGTTCAGCTGAGTTTATATTTGGGCCTAAAGTTATTAACCCGTATAGAATAATTTTTATACCCTTTATCGTGATAGGTGCAGTAGGAGGTCTTGAAGTTCTTTGGGATATTGCAGATACATTAAATGGTTTAATGGCTATTCCAAATTTAATAGGAATTCTAGGATTAAGCGGTGTAGTCATTAAACTTACTAAGGATTTCTTCGGCACAAAATACATTGAAGAATTAAAATATGTGCCAGAAAAGTATTAAAAAAAACAATGCATTTAGTATAAATACCAAATAAATAATCTAACTTTTAAATTTTACCTTTTTCTTTCATTTTGGAAAGATTTTGAAGGGTCTAAAAGTGATTTGGAACCCATTGTATATGCTATTCCATACTGTGGGTTCTAATTCATTTTTACTTATTATGTAGGCTTGAATATGGGAAAAGGCAACAAAACTATATAAAAATTTACGAATATTAGGACAATTCGGAAAATTGATTGACATTATCCCAGAAAAAGGTTATATTCTTAATAATAAAAAAATAAAACATAAGGGGGGGGAATATATATGGATGATAGAGCTAGAAATCAAGGCAAAGACAAAAGAGAAGGCTTTGCTAGTAGTTTTGGCTTATTGGCTGCAGCCATAGGTTCTGCAGTAGGATTGGGTAATATATGGAGATTTCCCTATATTACTGGGGTGTATGGAGGAGGAGCATTTTTAGTTGTTTACTTAATCTGTGTTGCAATTATAGGAATTCCCGTCATGATTGCTGAATTTATCATAGGTAGAGAAGGAGGAAAAGATGCTATAGGCTCTTACAAAACTTTAGCACCTAAAGGGAAATGGTATATAAGCGGTATTCTTGGTGTAGGAGCAGCTTTTTTTAATCCTTTCATTTTATGGAGTTGTAGCTGGTTGGGCGTTAGAATATATTTTTAGCGCTATTGGCAACAAATTTGTAGGACTTAGTGCTGGAGAGGTGGGAGATTATTTCGTTAGCTTTATTTCTAATCCTATTAGACCAATTATTTGGCAAGTGATTTTTATGGCTATTACTGCATACATAGTAGCAGCTGGTGTGGAAAAAGGAATTGAAAAATATTCTAAAATATTAATACCCCCCCTATTATTAATATTGATTATAATATTGGATATTAGATCTGTTACTCTTCCAGGAGGAAAAAAAGGTTTAGAATTCTTATTTAAACCAGATTTTAGCAAATTAACAAGAGAAGGAGTTTTAGCAGCTTTAGGCCATGCTTTCTTTTCTTTAAGTTTAGGTATGGGAATTATGGTAACCTACGGCTCTTATATCCCAAAAGAGGAAAAATTAGGACCTACTTCGTTAAAAATAAGTATTGCAGATACATTAATAGCTCTATTAGCTGGAATTGCTATATTCCCGGCAGTATTTGCTTTTGGCATAGAGCCTGGTAGTGGAGCAGGATTAGTCTTTATAACTTTACCTAATGTTTTTGCTCAAATGCCTGGGGGATATCTATTTGCTATCATGTTCTTTGCTCTATTGGCCTTGGCAGCTTTAACTTCTACTATATCTTTATTGGAAGCAGTAGTAGCTTATGTGATAGAGAAATTTAATATGGAAAGGGTAAAAGCAACTATTATAACAACTATATTAATTACATTAGTAGGAATATTGGCTTCTTTATCTAATGGACCTTTAGCTGATTATACTATACGCGGATATAATTTCTTTGATTTTTTTTAGATAATTTAACTGCCGATTTCTTTTTGCCTATTTCTGCACTTATAAGTTCAATATTTGTTGGTTGGGTATTAGATAAGAAGATTGTTGAAAATCAATTGACCAATGATGGAAGTCTACAAATTGGATATTTGAAGGTGCTAACCTTTATGTTTAAGATAGTATCTCCAATAGCTATTATAATAGTATTCTTATCTGGGATTGTTGAAAGGTGGATATTGTAGATATATAATAAGGAATTAGAGATGGGACAGAAAGTTTTTCTGTCCCATTAACTATGGGCGAGGCTATTATGTTATGATTATATCAAAGAATGTAATACTAAAGGTGGTGCTACATGAGAAGGAATATATTATTGATGTTAAAAAAAACACAGGGATGAATTTATCTCAGGAGAGAGGATTAGCCAAGAACTGGGGGGGATAAGTCGTACTGCAGTATGGAAACATATAAATATTCTAAGGGAAGAAGGGTATGAAATTGAATCTATGCCTAAAAATGGCTATAAGCTTGTATCTTCTCCAGATATATTGATTTTAGAGGAAATAGAAGAATATTTAACTACAAATTTTATAGGAAGGAATATATATTATTTTGATAGTTTGGATTCAACTAATACTAAAGCCAAAGAGATGGCCATGGATGAGGAGGAAGGTACAGTAGTAGTAGCAGAGGAGCAGATCAAGGGCAAAGGACGTTTGGGGGGGAGAAACTGGGTCTCACCAAAGGGGAAAGGCATATGGATGAGTATAATATTAAAGCCTAATATGCTACCTTCAGAAGTAGCAAAGTTAACTTTAATAGGGGCAGCTGCTGTAAATAAAGCTTTAGAAGAAATGGGCATAATATCTTATATTAAATGGCCTAATGATATTGTTATACAAGGTAAAAAGGTATGTGGTATTCTTACGGAGATGAGCTGTGAGCTGAATATAATTAACTATGTAATTATGGGAATAGGTATAAATGTAAATTTATTAAAAGAGGATTTTAGTCAAGAACTGGTAGATAAGGCCACATCATTAAAGGAAATTACTGGTAGAGATTTAGATAGAAAAAGATTATTGGCTAGTGTATTAAACCATTTTGAGAATTTATATCTTCCTTTTAAACAAAGGGGGGGAGATATATCAGCTACTATTGATATATCAAGGGGAAAATCCCTTTTAATTGGCAAAGAAATACGTATATTAAGGGAATGATGAAAATAGGAGGCTTTGGATATAGATGAACAAGGAGGATTAATAATAGAATATAAAGATGGTACAAGGGAGCATATTTTTTTTCTGGTGAGGTTTCTATACGAGGTCTAAGAGAATATATATGATAGGTAATTATTACTAAAATTCATTATAAAACTAAAATATCCACTAAAATGTGATAGAATATACCAGGTAGCATTTGAAAGTTCAAAAAAACGAGAGTAGTGGTGAACGCTGTTGGAAAATAAATCTATTTGTGTAACAGAAAATGCACTAGATGAAATATTGATTGAGGATATATTTGATAATAAAGGAAATATATTGATAGCTAAGAATGCTATAATGAATAAATATTCCGTAGAACTTTTGTCTAGATTAAATATAAAAGAGATATATGTATATCCATCTAAAGAAGAAAGCCGTCTCTCAAAAAAATAATAATTTTCCTTTAATATATAAGGAAAATATACTGGCAATGCAAAAGATAGCTAGAAGATTAGCAGCTGGAAAAGGTGTAGCACCAGATGATTTAGGTGAAATGTCTAAAATATTATCTATTGAAATAAATAAAAATAGTAAGATGATAGGACATACGGGAAGGATTAAGGATACTGACGAATATACCTATAATCATAGTGTCAATGTGGCTATATATTCAGTATACATAGGGAGATTATTGGGCTTAGATGATGGAAGACTTAGGGAACTATGTCAAGCTGCTTTACTCCATGATATAGGCAAGGCCAAAGTCCCTAAGGATATACTAAATAAAAAGGGTAAGTTGACGAAAGAAGAATTTAGCATAGTTAAGAAACATACAATAGATGGTTATGTACTATCTAAAGGGATGTCATTTTTGACGGAAGAGGTTAGAGAGGCTATTCTTTGTCATCATGAAAGGGAAGATGGATCAGGCTATCCTTATGGAATAAAGGGAAGGAAAATCAATTTGTATGCAAAGATACTTGCAATAACTGATGTATATGATGCGTTAACTTCAGAAAGGGCTTATAAGAAAAAAAGTACTCCTTTTGATGCTATAGAGGAATTTTACAATATGGGAATAAATAAATTTAGCAGACCTATATTGAATATATTTTTGAAGAATATTTCTCAATTATATGTAAATTCTAAAGTCATATTGAATGATGGCAGAGTTGGGAAAATAGAGTTTATTCCACCTAAGGATTTAACTTTTCCTATTATAAATATACATGGTGAATATATAGATCTATCTACAAACCCATCTTTAAAAATAATAGGTATAGTAGAATAAACCATTAGAATTAATTCTAATGGTTTATTTGTTTTTTTTAAAAGTGCTTTATCTATGGCTATTTTAGGCATTCCTATGGTTTCTACAATTACATCGCCAGTCAAATTCTCGTTATTAACAAGTCCTTTTTTCATAAGTTGAAAGGTTACAGTTTTGTTAGGCTTAATAGCTATGCCTAGTATTTTCCCTGTATCAGAATCCATGCCAGAAGGTATATCTATTGATAATATATATTTACCCATTTGATTTACTAGGGAAAATGCATCTTTGTATATTCCCTCCACTTCTCTAGTTAAACCTGTTCCAAATACTGAATCGATTACCATATCTGATTTTGATAAGGATTCCTCTAAAGTTTTTAAATCTTTTTTTTGTTATTTATATATTTTAAAGGAATATTCATATTTTTAAGTATATTATAATTTATCATAAAATCGTGACTACCCTTATCTACATTTCCAAGTATAAATATATCTACTTTTTTTATCTTCAACTATCAGATGTCTTGCTACTGCTAGTCCATCTCCTCCATTATTACCGACACCACAAAGAATTGTAAAGTGATTAAATTTATTTAAGTCTATATTTTTAATTACTTTTAATGCAGCATTTTCCATTAATACAATTCCAGGTATGCCTAATTTTTCTATACAATACTTATCTATAGATTTCATCTCTTCTCCAGTTATAGCAATCATAATACCCCCCCTCCTCTCATTAAGTATTATATCAAAAGAGAAAGGTTATTGCCTATTCATTGACTAATTTAATTCTTTGAAGAACTTTTGATGCTATCAAAGAGGAGACTATAGCTTTTAATGTATCTCCAGGTAAAAATATAATGCAACCAGTTTCTAAGGCTGTAGCAAAAGAGATGGATTTTCCCATTACATGATTAATTATCATATACATATAAGGGACACCAAATAAATATATGACAAATGTTCCTACAAGGGAAGCTACAAATATTCTTGTAAAGCTTATACTATCATTACTGTGAGTAATTAATCCAACGATAAAAGCTGCAAATATGAATCCAATTAAAAATCCAAAGCTTGGTGAAAAAAACACTTTGAGGACCTCCAGAAAATCCTGCAAATATTCTAACTCCTAAAAGACCTAGTAATACATAAACTAATTGAGATAGAGCTCCTAATTTAGGTCCAAGTAAAAGTCCAGACAATATAACAAACAAGCTCTGTAATGTGATAGGGACACTACCTACAGGTATACTCAAAAAAAGCCCCTATTGCTGTTAAAGCAGTAAATAAAGATGCTAATACCATTTCTTTTGTAGATATTTTCATATAATCCCTCCTATATGTAAACTAATAAAGATATTAGGTTGACAATAAGATTTTAATCAATTATAGGGATAATGTCAACCATAAAATAAAACAAGTTAACAAACTGTATTTATATTAAATTTTCATTTAAACTATTGACAAGTTTTAAAAATAGGCCTATACTGTATATAAACAATATAAACAGTATAGACACAATTAACACTATATACTTTTGCTAGGAGGATGGTTATGAAGATTATCATTTCTAATTCTTCAGATGAACCTATATATGAACAGATATCCAAACAGATAAAAGGCATGATTTTAAAGGGAGAATTGAAAGAAGGAGATTTATTGCCTTCAATCAGGGGCTTAGCTAGGGATCTTCAAATATCTGTTATAACTACTAAAAGGGCTTATGATGAATTGGAAAAGAGGGGTTTATTGAGACAGTACAAGGAAAAGGTTCTTTTGTTGCAGCTCAAAATAAGGAATTAATGAAGGAGAAAAAGCTAAAAATCATAGAAGAAAAATTAGTTGAAGTAGTAGAAGAAAGTAAATTACTTGGTTTAAGCTATGAAGAAATAGAAGAAATGTTGAAAATATTATTTGAGGAGGTATAGCAATGGATTATATTTTGGAAGTTAAGGATTTGAGAAAAGAATTTAAAAACTTCACTATAGATGACATTAGTTTCAAATTGGAGCCTGGATATATAATGGGGTTTATAGGACCTAATGGTGCAGGAAAAAGTACCACAATAAAGTTGATAATGAATCTACTTAAAAAGGATGGTGGAGAGATTAAGATATTTGGCAAAGATCATGTTAAATATGAAAAGGAAATAAAGGATAGAATAGGATTTGTATATGATGAGAATTACTATTATGAGGATTTGACCATCAATCAAATGAAGAGCATAGTAGCACCCTTTTATTCAAGATGGGATAATAATCAATTTAATTATTATATTAAAGAGTTTGATTTAAATCCTAGGGTAAAGATTAAAACTTTATCTAAAGGTATGAAGATGAAGTTTTCGTTGGCTATTGCACTTTCTCATCATGCTGACCTTATAATCATGGATGAACCTACATCGGGATTGGATCCAGTATTTAGAAGGGAGATATTGGATATTTTATACAATATTATCCAGGATGATACTAAGAGTATATTTTTTTTCCACTCATATAACTACAGACTTGGAGAAGATAGCGGATTATATAACATTCATCAATGAGGGAAAAGTGGTATTTTCAAAGTCTAAGGATGAAATATTAGAAAGCTATGCCATAGTTAAAGGAGGTACTGATCTTCTAGATGAAAATACAAGAAAGCAATTCATAGGCTTAAGGGAGACCAAGGTTGGATTTGAAGGATTGACTGATAATTTAAATAATATAAAAAGCACCTTTGGAAATAAGGTACTTATAGAAAAGGCAAGTTTAGAAGATATTATGGTTTATAGTGTAAGGGGGGGAAAGAGTATGTTAGGGATTATTAGGAGAGATTTAATGCTAGTATGGCATAACAAACGGGAAAGATTTTTTTATAATATTTTATATACCATTTTTATTATTGATATTGGAATCTTATGAACCAAGTTGGTTATATCTTACAATACTTGTAGCGTATACTTATCTTTTATCTATAATACCTTTTTCTTATGATATTAAAGGTAAGTCACAATATATTATTAATTCTTTACCCATTACTCGAAAAGAAATAGTCTTTTATAAATATTTATCTACTTTTGTATATTTGGCTGTTATTATTGTGTATGCTGGGGTTTATTTGTGGATAATTAATAGAATGGGAATAAAAACTGTGGATTATTTTGATTTAGAGATGATAAAGGAATCTATCCCTATAATAATGATTTTAACATCCATAGTTTATCCAGCATATTTTAGCTTTGAGCCTAAAATAGCACAGATTATTCATGTGATAGTATTCGTCACCTTTTTTATTGGCATAGCAAGTTTAGGATCATTGGGAGATAAATCTATAGTAAGTAATATGGAATTTTTAAGTGGAAGAGGCATGATATATGCACCTATAGCAATGTATATAATCTCCCTATTCCTATCTATGAGACTATATAAGAATAGGGATCTATAGGGGGAGGGATAAGATGTTTAATCTAATAAAAAAAGGATTTTATATTATCCAGAAAGATCAATATATTCGTAGTAATATATGCCTTGTTTATTGCAGCTATGGGACTTGTAATGCCAGATCCTTTAGTATCAACTTTTCTATACACTTTGGGGATGCTTACACTTATATTTATTACGGTTATATATACAAATGGATATGATGATAAGTATAAAAGCGAAATAGTTCTTAATAGCCTTCCTATAGAAAGGGAAAATATTGTCAGAGCAAAGTATATGACTCTTATACTATTTATAATAATGAGTTGTAGTGCTGTATTGATATTTACCAATATTATTTTGAAATTAGGAGTTGTTAGCATTGGAAAAGGTGCAAGTATATGGAATGTCATCTTTGCTACTAATATATCTCTGATATTCTATTCTATATACTATCCAATTTATTTTAAAGTGGGAGAAGGTCTAAGGAGCTTTAATACCATATTGTGGATACTGATGGTAATAGGACCATCGGTTTTAGACAAATTAATGAAAGATTAAATACTACAGGTTACTTGGAAAAATAATTGCTATAGATATTAATAGGATAAATATATATGTGCTAATAATTTCTTTGATCATGTTCTATATGTCTATGAAGATATCTGAAAAAAAATTTATAGAACGAGGGAGTTCTAACTATTAGAAAAGGGAGTCATAGGAATTCAATCAGTATCCATGGTTAAAGCAGAATTAGCTAGAATTAAAGTTGCTAAAGCCTTATCGTATTCGCCACTAAACATGAGTATATTCACCTTTTTCTTCACAAGCAACCCTCCTTTCCACTATTTTAAATAGAAAGGAGGGTTTTATACTTTAAATTATATTTTTTTTCTATTGTATGCGATTTGGTTTAACAATTCTATTAAAACATTTACTTCTTGATAATCATTATATAGACCGAAACTTATTCTAACAGTACCTGGTCTTAATAGACTTTCATCCTGTTTGTACTTTTCCATTTCATCTATAGAAATATTGAGTAGTTTCTGTATATAGGGCTGTGCACAAAAACAACCATTTCTTACAGCGATGCCACCTTCTAAGGATAGGATACTTGCTACAGTTCCATGATATAGGCTATCTATATTAAAAGATATTATAGAGATTTTATTTTTAATATCCATATCATCATATAATATTATATTGGGTATTTTTTTATCCTTTCAAGGGTGTATTGAGTTAGTTCCTTTTCATAATTGGATATTTTATCCATGCCTATGGATTTTAATATTTTCAAACTTTCTATTAAAGCTACGACCCCCCCTAGGAGATTAGGAGTACCTGCTTCTTCTTTTTGCGGGGGTTTTTCCCATATAACATCTTGAGGTGTTACTAATTTTACTGTACCTCCTCCAACATATTCAGAATGCCCTTTATTAAATGTGGTCTTAGGTGCAATTAATACGCCTATACCAAAAGGGGCATACATTTTATGAGCAGAGAAAGCAATATAATCAATATGCTCAGGATGGTATATGGGTTTCATATCTACTGGATGATGAGGTACTAATTGGGCTCCATCTACTAGGATTTTACTTCCATATTTATGAGCAATTTTTGCTATTTTATGTATTGGATTTAAATAACCTGTAACATTGGAAGCACCAGTTACAGTTAATAATTTTACTTTTCCATTATATTTTTTTTAATAGATATTCTAAATGATCTAAAGATAATCTTCCATTTTTATCTACTTGGACATAATCCACTTTATATTTATTTCTCCAAGGAAGATCGTTGGAGTGATGTTCCATATATGTGGATAGAACTATCCCATCTCCTATTTCATCTTTTAATCTATAAGATAATTTATTGATAGCCTCTGTTGTATTCTTTACAAATATTACTGTGTGATATTTATTGTTGCCCTTTACAAAATTTAATACTTCATCCCTCGCGTTTTCATAAAACTGAGAGGATATTATGGATTTATATCCTGTACCCCCCCTATTGACAGAGGAATAATAAAGGGAAAAATCATTTATTCTTTTGATTACTGAGACAAAAGGGGGAGTAGTGGCAGCATTGTCAAAATTTATACATGGAACTTTACTTCTATTGGCTAAAGGGATTAAGGTATTTTCCCCATAAATCAAGTTTTTGTACATATTATCACCTGTATTCTATTTGATAATACTATTATATTTAATCAAAAGAAAAAGGTTACGAAATAGGTAGTAAAGTTAGGCAAGTTTATATTATAATAAGTATAGAAGATATAGCAGGAGGGTAAGAGATGGAAAATAATAAAAGCCTATTTGCAGACCTTTCATTATTAGCAGTAGCTATTGTATGGGGGAAGTGGATTTGTAGTTACAAAGAATGCTTTGGATCATATTACTCCTTTTCATCTATTAACTTATAGATTTATGATCTCATCTATAGTTATGGCCTTGGTGTTTTTTTAAAAAAATAAAAAAAAGATAAAATTAGAGGATCTAAAAGCAGGATTTTTAATAGGTGTATTTCTGTTTGGAGGATTTGCTACTCAGACTGTTGGGCTTAAATATACTACAGCTGGGAAACAAGCCTTTATAACTGGAACTAATGTGGTTATGGTACCTTTATATATTGGGGGGGGATTAGCAAGAAAAAAAACCAGATATTTATGAAGTAATAGCAGCTTTTCTGTGTTTTATAGGGATAGGAATACTGAGTATTGAAAAGGACTTAAAATTTGGATATGGAGAATTTTTAACCTTTATATGTGCTATATTTTTGCACTCCATATATCCTCTATTGGATATTTTGCTAAAGAACAAGATCCTGTAATCCTATCCATAATTCAAATGTTTGTAGCTGGAATCCTATCCATAATATTTGTCATTATATTTGAACCTGGTGTAAAAGGTGTCTCTATGGAATCCATATTTCCCATATTATATTTAAGTATATTGAGTACTTTGATAGCTTTTTTTGATCCAAAATATAGCACAAAAATATACTTCATCTACACATGCTGCTATAATATTGAGTTTAGAAGCTTTATTTGGTGGCATTATGTCTTTAATATTTTTGAAAGAACCTTTTACATTGAGGTTTTTAATAGGCTCTATGGCCATATTTGTGTCCATTATAACCACAGAAACCAAGTGGGCTTTTTTTTGAAAAGAACAAATCAAAATAAGCACACTTAAATTTATTAGGAGGGATAAGTATGAAGAATCTGGGATTTAGTACGAAGGCGATTCATGGAGGATATGTTAAAAACGAAGTAGGAGCTTTAGCCACACCAATTTATCAAACATCAACTTTTATATTTGATTCTGCAGAACAAGGAGGAAGGAGATTTGCAGGAGAAGAAAAAGGTTATATATATACCCGTTTAGGAAATCCAACTAATACTCAAGTAGAAGATAAATTAGCCCTTCTTGAAAATGCTGAGGCCTGTGTATCTACGGCTTCGGGAATGGGAGCAATAACTAGTTGTTTTGGACTATTTTAGAATCAGGAGATCATGTAGTAGCAGCTCAAACCCTATATGGTTGTACTTTTGCATTTTTGAATCATGGTCTTCAAAAGTATGGTGTAGAAGTAACCTTTGTAGATACTAGGGATCCAGAAAATGTTAGAAGAGCTATGAGGGATAATACCAAAGTAATATATCTAGAGACTCCTGCCAATCCTACTTTGGATATATCCGATATTGAATCCATTTCAAATATTGCCCACGAAAAAGAGGATTGTGTAGTGGTGGTAGACAATACCTTTTCTACTCCTTATCTACAAAGACCCTTAGATTTAGGAGCAGATATTGTGGTTCATTCAGCTACTAAATATTTAAATGGCCATGGGGATGTAATAGCAGGATTTGTTTGTGGGAAAAAGGATTTTATAGAGAACGTAAGATTGGTAGGAATTAAGGATATGACAGGGGGCAGTTTTAAGTCCTTTCGATGCATTTTTAATTAATAGGGGTTTAAAGACTTTAGAGATTAGAATGGACCGGCATTGTGAAAACGCTTTTAAGGTAGCAGAGTTTTTGGAATCCCATCCAGTAGTAGAAAAGGTATATTATCCAGGGCTAAAAAGTTTTCCTCAATATGAATTGGCAAAGAAACAAATGAAATTACCTGGTGCAATGATTTCTTTTCAAATAAAAGGGGGAATAGAAGAAGGTAAAAAGATAATGAATACTGTTAAATTGTGCACCTTAGCAGTAAGTTTAGGAGATGCAGAAACTTTAATACAACATCCTGCTTCTATGACCCATTCTCCATATACCCCCCCTGAAGAAAGGGAGGCTTATGGAATTCCAGATAGTTTAGTTAGATTATCTATAGGCTTAGAAGATGTAGAAGATATTATAGAAGATTTAAATATGGCTTTAGATGCTATATTGTAAAATAGGGTACCTTCCCAATATTTGGGAAGGTGTTTCCTACATAATATAAGGTGATATAATTATGAAAAATATAAAATTCTTATTATTGCTTCTTTAGTTGTTGGATTATCCACTCAACTATATATAGATTTTTATACAACTAATTTAAAATTTTCTTTTGGTGCAGTAGTATTTCCCTTTATACTATTTATTTATGATGAACTTCATCCTATAGTTTTTAGTATTACATCAGGGATTTCATTATTGCTGTTTAGGGGGATTGTTCTATGGATTATTTCAAGGTATATTGCTAGAAACCCTATGTTATAATGCACCAGAGTTTGTATTTTATCTAGTGTATGGTATTATACTTTATATATTTATGAAAAGAATAGGGTCTGTAAGCCAAAATCTAATGTTTGTATTTTGCTTAATTAGTGATTTTACTTCTAATATAGTGGAAATGCATATTAGGACTGGGAATAATTCTTTTATAAAAGATAATAATACTATTAAGATTTTTATATTAGTAGCTTTTGTAAGGGCTAGTATTGTATGGATAATTATAATGGGGGGGTATAAATATTATAAGCTTCTTTTAGTTAAGGAAGAACATGATAGAAGATATAAAGAGTTATTATTATTAATATCAAAACTTAAGACAGAAGCATATTGGATGGAAAAAAAATATGGACCATATTGAAAAGGTAATGTCCAATGCATATGCATTATTCACTAATATTACTAATGGGATTAAAAAAAAGATCGTTGGGCTCAAGATGCCCTAGACATAGCTAAGGATGTTCATGAAATAAAAAAAGGAATATAGTACAGTAGTAATGGGTATAGAAGAAATAGTAGCTGATAGAATGGATGCTACAGGCATGTATTTTTCTGAGCTAATAAGCATATTAAAGGAATCCATTGAAAGGGAAATAAAAAAATCAAGGAAAAGATATTAGGGTACAATATCATATAGGAAAGGATTTTTATACGGAAAAGCACTATTATCTAATGTCTATATTGAGAAATCTTATGGCAAATGCAATAGATTCTATTGATAAAAAGGGCAATATAATTTTAGCTCATAATTTAGAAGGGGGGGATATGCATGTATTTAAGGTGATAGACGATGGTAGTGGTATTGAAGAAGAAGATTTACCTCACATATTTTCTCCTGGATATTCAACTAAAATAGATTATGGGACTGGGCAAGTCTATAGGGGGGATTAGGTTTAACTCTTATAAACAATATTCTTCAAGTCCATATAAAGGGGGGGAATATAGAAGTTGCTTCTAAATTAGGTAAAGGTACTACTTTTATAATACATATTCCATCGATGGAATTGGAGGGAATTAATAGTTGAAAATATTTATATTAGATGACGATAAAAATGTAATTAGAATACTACAGAAGATAATAAAAGATAAAGAATTAGGAGAAGTTGTAGGAGTAGCTAGGGATGGCAAAGATGGATTAGAAGAAATTAAAGCTACCATGCCAGATATAGTGCTTATAGATCTTTTAATGCCAGAAATAGATGGGCTTACAGTTGTCAAAGAGTTAAAAAAAAGAATATCCAAATATAGAATTTATAATGATATCCCAAGTTTCCTCAAAGAATATGGTAGAACAAGCCTATAGACATGGTGTAGAATATTATATATATAAGCCGATAAATGCTATAGAGGTAGAAGCAATAATAAAGAAGGTAATAGAAAGAATTGAAATAAACAGGAGTATCTCAAAGATACAACAGATATTTGCAGGTAAATCCAATAGTAGGCTAGAAATGGAGGAAGAATTTTTTTGAACAATGTGTAAATGGAGTTTTGATAAAATTAGGAGTTATGGGAGAAAAGGGAGCTGAAGATATAATTGATATTAGTAATTATATAATAAAAAAATGATATAAATTTAAATCAGGCAACTATACGAGAACTATGTAGCAAATTTACAGATAATCCCAAAGCTATGGAACAGAGGATGAGAAGGACAATAGGCATGGCCATGTCCAATATTGCTAATTTAGGAATTGAAGATTATATGAATGAAATATTTGTGGAATTTTCCAATACCCTATTCAATTTTGAACAGGTGAGGAGGGAGATGGAATATATAAGGGGGGGAAAGAATAAAAAAAGGAGGTTCTGTAAATATTAAAAGGTTTTTAGCAGGGCTAACATCTTATTGCGAAAATATTAATAATTGAAATGAATAAGCCAATTTGGGCTTATTCATTTTTCTTCTCGTTTCTATACTTATCCATAACTCCAGCAAATATATCTGCAGAAGATGGTGGAGTATAGGTAATAGAATTAGCTCCTGCTTCTATGGTTTTTAATATACTGTCATCAGTAGGACCACCTGTTGCAATTATTGGAAGTTCCCTTCCATATTCATTGCGAATTTTTCTTACTATATCTGCCGTTTTAGGCCCACCAGATATGTTTAAAATCCGGGCTCCAGCATCTAATTTTGCCTTATAGTCGTCGTGTTCCGATACTACTGTTGCAATAATAGGGATATCAATTCTGTTATACATTTTACTTATAACTTCTGGAGAGGTAGGAGCATTTACTACAACACCATAGGCTCCCATTAATTCAGCTTGAAGGGCTATATCTATAGATCTTTTACCAGTAGTAATCCCCCCCTCCTACACCAGCAAAAACTGGTACTGGTGCTACCTCTAATATGGCTTGAGTTATGGATAATTGAGGGGTGAAAGGGTATACTGCAATGATGGAGTTGGCATTTGTATTCTTGATTATAGCCACATCTGTGGAAAATAA
>JMBV01000371.1_pt1 | contig 14823 bp, 23 predicted proteins | sample 616531 | NCBI WGS metagenome assembly JMBV01 (sample SAMN02727904, study PRJNA239997) | anaerobic digester metagenome | biome: anaerobic digester; isolation source: mesophilic anaerobic digester inoculated with municipal waste water sludge... | place: Germany: Bielefeld University, CeBiTec ... | reverse complement strand
ACTCCCTTAGCGCGGAACTGCTAAATCTGATTAAAGAAAATATCCGCCAGGAAAAACCCAAAAGCAGTGGCGAAAGCCATCAAAATTCGCGCCTGACCACATCAAACTTTACGTGCCCTTTGAACGCTATGACGCCTGGCAAAACTTGCGTCCCGTCCTGAACGAAGTTGCCGCGGAAATTGAACAAAGCTTCACCACCGAAGGTTACAAGTTTGAACGCAAACCGCGTATCCAAATCATCGCGTCCGAAGACCTCCCCCTGGACCAAATCGACATCACCACCAGCTACTACCACGAAATTGAACAGACCGGAAAAACTTCCCTAATTCAACTGGATAATACCCCCAGAAATATCCCGTTGCCAAGTGGAGCTTGTTTTATCGTCAATGGCAAAGACAATATCCCACTGCAAAAGCCGATTGTTCACATCGGACGTCACAGCAACAATGATATTGTCATTCAAGACCCCCCCATGGTCTCGCGTGAGCATTTGCAACTTCGCGCGCAACGGGGGGGCTATTACCTGCTTTTGATCTCAGCAGTACCGGTGGCACAACCATCAACGGGCAAAGCGTGCACACCGCCACCTTGAAACCTGGTGACGTGGTACGCATCGGACAAACCGTGCTCATCTACAACCAGGACTTGCCCGAAACAACAACCAAAACGATTGTGAGTGTACCTGAATAATGACCCCCCCACTCGTCGGACTTATCTTACGTATTTTATCCATAGTCATGTTGTATGTCTTTTTAGGCATCACCATTTGGCTTTTATGGCGCGCGGTATCCGCCAAAGAAGCCACCGCCGGTCGGCTTGCCATCCCCCCCACCATTTCACTGGTCAGCGACGAAGATGGCGTTCGTGAAGAACTAACCTTCAACAGTCAGGAAGTCACCATCGGGCGCAGTCCCGAATGTGATTTTACACTCAATAACCACACCGTTTCAGCCCGGCATGGGCGTCTTAATTTCCATCTCAATCAATGGTGGTATGAAGACCTGAAATCAACCAACGGCTCGTTCTTGCAAGGCATGCGCATTGAAGAACCGATTGTCATCAAAGATGGTGACGAAATCGCTTTTGGTGACGTTTACGTGAGTGTGTTTATTAAAGCAGTCGATAATATCAAGCAGAGGTAATGATGACAGAAGAAATTTTATTAGGCGTAATAGGTGGCTCAGGGCTTTACAGCTTTGAAGAACTCGAAAATCAGGAAAGTATTGAAATCGACACTCCTTTTGGCAAACCCTCATCGCCGATTGTCATCGGCAAGATAAAGGGTCAGAAAATCGCCTTTCTCGCGCGCCATAGTATCGGGCATATTTATTCGCCCACGGATGTCAACTACCGCGCCAACATCTACGCTTTCAAATCCCTGGGCATTCGCGCTATCGTCAGCGTCAGCGCGGTTGGCTCTTTGCGCGAAGATTACGCGCCCGGACACATCATCGTCCCCGACCAGATTTACGACAACACCAAAGACCGCAAACGCAGCTTTTTGGCGAGGGTATGGTCGTGCATATCAGTTCGGCAGACCCCTTCTGCCCTGCTTTAAGTCAACTGCTGCTTAAAGCCTTGCGCGAACAGGACGCCATTGTGCACGAAGGGGGGGCACGCTGATTACCATTGAAGGCCCGCGCTTTAGCACACGTGGCGAATCCGAAACTTTCCGCAAATGGGGGGGCATGTCCCTGGTGGGCATGACTGCCGCGCCGGAAGCCTTTCTGGCACGCGAAGCCGAGATGTGCTACGCCACGATGGCGCACGTTACCGATTTTGACTGCTGGCATGTCAGCGAAGAAGCTGTCACTGTGGAAATGGTGGTAAACACGCTGCAGAAAAACACCCGAACCGCGCAAAAAGCATCGTGCGACTAGTGGAGTTGCTCGCCGAAGCGCAAAGCGCAGGCAAAGTCAGCCACTGCGAATGTGAACACGCGCTCAAAGACGCCATCATGACCAACCCTAACGCCATTTGCGAAGATAAAAGCAAACGCTTGAACTGCTGACGGGAAAATACTTTAAGTAGACTTCTATGAACAACGACCTTAAAGCACCGCGACAACCCAGGTTGATTCTCTTTGGGATTTTGTTTGTGTTTTTTTTACACAGCGGCGCTTTCGCTGGCGAGTGCGATTCGAACACACGCGCCAGGTTTTCAGGTTGACTGGTATTACTTTATCCCCTTTGCAGCCTGGCTCATAGGCGCGCTGGGCTTAGATTACGCGGTTAAGCGCTTTTGCCCAACCGCGACCCCTGGATATTCCCCGTTGTTATGCTCTTGTGTGGCTGGGGGGGACTGTTGACCATTTGGCGTCTTTCCCCTACCCTGGGACAAAGGCAGATTATCTGGTTTCTCTTGGCATGTCTCCTTTTTACTTCGGCATTCGCCAAAAGAACTGGTCAGCAAACTAAAAGGCCTAAAATACTTATGGCTTCTGTTTGGATTGCTCCTTATCGGGCTCACTTTTTGGATTGGTGTCAACCCCCCCAGTGGCAGTGGCCCTACCAGATGGCTTAGTGCCTTTGGTATTTTCTTTCAACCATCAGAACCATTAAAACTCTTCCTGCTGGTTTACATCGCGGCTTATTTCGCCGATCAGGTAAAACCCAACACATCACTCATCGCCAGCATCTTACCCACGCTTATCATCATCGCTGTCATTGGCGTGATGCTCATCAGCCAGCGTGATCTGGGCACCGCTGCCTTATTCCTGGGCTTTTACGTGCTCATGCTTACGGTTAGCAGCAACAGTCGCAAATACCTGTGGATTGTGCCTGTGTTGGCCATCATAGCTATTGTTGTTGGTTATTTTACGCTTGATATCGTCAAAACCCGCGTGGATATTTGGCTCAATCCCTGGCTGAATACATCGGGCAGTTCCTACCAAATCGCGCAGGCGCAAATTGCCGTGGCGTCCGGTGGGCTATATGGAACCGGACCGGGCTTAGGCAGTCCGGGTTTTGTACCGGTGGCGGTATCGGACTTTATTTTCACAGCCATCGCCGAAGAAACCGGGCTTATCGGCACATCAGCCTTGCTCATTCTCTTCGCGATTGTCATTATCCGGGGCATTAATATCGCGCTGGCTTCCAAAACAACCTACGGCCGTTATCTCGCCTTTGGCATCTCCATGTTCCTGACCTTGCAATGTCTTTGGATTATTTGCGGTAATTTGGGCTTGCTCCCGCTCACTGGCGTAACCTTGCCATTTATGTCCTATGGAGGCTCATCGCTGGTCACCAGCATCTTAGCTATCTTGTTATTACTAAAAATCAGTGCCGATTCAAGTACCATTCCCTTGCCTGATAAAGCGCGCAAACCCTATCATCGCATCGCCGCGATAGTGCTTGGCATCTTTGTGCTTATCATCGGCTGGAACAGCTACCTGGCGATATTCAACCAGGACGCCATCGTTAACAAAGCGGAAAACATGCGCTGGGTGATTGATGACCGCTATTCGCCATTAGGCAATATCAGCGACCAAAGTGGTAATCCCATCGTGCGCACGATCGGCACGCCAGGCGACTATGAACGTGAATTGCTCGTGCCTGGACTAAGTATAACCATCGGCTACACAAACCCCCCCGTCTTGGGGAAATCAGGGCTTGAACGTAGCCTGTACCCCCCCTATTTGCGTGGCACAGAGACGCGCGACGAAACCTTAAGCAGTCAATACCAGTTGCTTTATAATCAGCCCCCCCGCCAGGCAGTGATGTTTCTGTGAACATTATTCTCGACCTGCAAGCCAAAGCGGATAAATTGCTTGACGATAAGCATGGCGCCATTATCTTGATGAACGCCATAAACGGCGAAATTTACGCCATGGTCTCCCACCCTTACTTTGACTATACAACTATCGCTGAAGACTGGGAAAGCTGGCGCCAACGCGAAGACGCGCCCCCCCTTCTCAACCGCGTTACCCAAGGTGTCTACCCGCTTGGCACGCTGGCAAACGGTTTCGCCTTAAGCAGCTACTGGGTACAGGAAGGCACCAACACGCTCAGTATTCCACTCCACAATGACGCAATCGACTCATTATGTGGAAAATGCTTACTGTCACCGATCAGGTGAATCCCATCCAGCACGGTTGCCTGGAAGCAACACGCGATTTAATCAACGCTAATGACCCACTGGCTCTAACCGAACAACTCGACAAGTTTGGTTTCTACAGCATACCCAGTTTCTCCCTGGAACTTGCTCAGCCCACAATCCGACCGGGTAAAAACTACTTTAATAATATCCAAACGCTTATACCTGCCACCCAGCTCAGCCCCCCCTGCAAATGGCACTCATCGCCGCCAGCATCACCAACGATGGCAACAAAATCACCCCCCCGCGTCTGGTCAACGCCTATCAAACTGAAAATGGCAGCTGGAAAAGCTACACAGAACCATCGCAGGCTATGCGCGTTTTGCCCCCCCAGACCGTTGCCAAAACCACCCGCGATTATTTCAGCCAGCATAACAAAGCCTACTGGTATATGATGGGTCACAGCGCGATGGAAGAAGAACAGACGATTGTTTGGTACGTTGGGGGGGAACAAACGACGCCTGGACCGGCACGCCAATGGTGATCGTCATCGCGCTTGAAGACAGTCAGCCCGACCTGGCTTATCGCATAGCTGACCAGCTCTTCGTGCCACAATCTGAAGATTAGTTAATCGAAGCACCGTTCCATATCCACAATTAAACAGGAAAAGAAAAGGCTACAGCACAAAGCCATAGCCTTCATTTTTGAACCAAAAACAGTTATTCTTATATAAGAATCCGCACGAACTTGCGTTTGCCAACCTGCAAAACGCCACCCGTGTCAAGCACCGCGGTTGGGTCACCCACAGTGACACCGTCCAGTTTCACACCCTGTTGGGAAATGACACGACGTCCTTCACTGCGGCTGGACACCAGGCCCTGATCAACCAAAACATCCAAAACCGTATGTTTGCCAGCTTCCAAATGAACTTCAGGCATTTCATCAGGAATATCACCCTTTTGGAAAGTCGTCACAAAGCGGTTTTCTGCTTCATCTGCCAGCGAATCGCCATAAAAAGCGGAAGTAATCGCATAAGCCAGCTGCATTTTCGCATCGCGCGGATGGATTGAATTCGTCTCAAGCGCGCCCAGGAAAGTGTAAAGCTCCTGCGACGACCATTTGGTGACCAGCTTGGCATATTGCGCCATGACATCATCAGGAATGCTCATCACTTTGCCATACATATCTTCCGCGGTGGTGTTGATGGGAATGTAGTTGCCCAAAGATTTGCTCATCTTTTGCACGCCATCCGTGCCGGGCAATAAGGGCATTAAAATACCAATGTTCGGACGCTGCCCATAGCTCTGCATCACTTTACGCGAAGCGGTGATGACGTTGTAAAGCTGATCCGTTCCGCCTACTTGCACATCCGCTTCCAAATGATGCGCGTCAAGCCCCCCCTGGGTGATGGGGGTAAAGCATTTCGTGCAGGTAGATCGGCTCGTTGGATTCCCAGCGTTTTTGCAAGCCTTCACGACTAAGCATTTGCTGAATGGTGAAGTTAGTCAGCACATTGAAAATCTCATGGTAGGGAATATTGTTCAACCAGTCTCCATTGTAAACAATGCGCGTCTTTTCAGGGTCAAGCACTCTAAAAGCCTGCTCCTGATAGGTTTTCGCGTTCTCAAGAATGGTTTCCAACCCAACCAAAGGACGCGATTTATCCCGTGCTGATGGATCGCCAATCAAAGCCGTAAAGGTGCCAATGACGAAAGTAACGTCATGCCCCCCCAGCTCCTGGAACTGTGCCAATTTGCGCAAAGGCACCGTATGACCCAAATGCAGGTCAGATGATGACGGGTCAAAGCCACAATAAACTTTGAGTGGCACACCAGTTTTTTTCTGATTCGATTAAACGTTCGCGAAGTTCATCGGCCATCGCGTCGAAAACTTGTTGGTCGCCATATTCGGCACCACGCATCAGATAATTAACTTGTTCATCAATGTTCATTCTTGCCTCCATCATGCTGACTCTTTTAATCGGCGTTGAGTCATAACTTATTCTTCCTGAAATTTTACCACTAACCAGGTAAATTAAATAAAACCACCCCCCCGAGAAATCAACAATTTTTCCTGGGGGGTGGTTAGATTTTATGTGAACAAAAGGCTAATTTTCTTCGTCTTCACCTTCAGGCTCGGGCTCATTCTCCGTTTCATCAGGGAGTTCTTCAGTTTCAGCCTCACCGGTTTCTTCCGCATCAGGTTCTTCAGTTTCTTCAGTTCCTTCAGGAATTTCGCTCAGGTCTGCGTCCAGACTGTCAAGTTCTTCCAAATCTTCCGCTTGTTCTTCTTCAACGGTTTCATCCAAATAAACTTCTTCTTCGGCGAGTTTTTCACTTTGTTTTGGTTTGAAGAAAGTATGGCGCAGAACAAATACAACAATCGCCAAAATCATGACAATTAACATCACTGTTTGGTTGATATTAACGCCACTCTTGCTCAATGATGGCACCAGGCGCACAAACTCCAGTCCAAAGCGAATGGCGGGATAAGCAACCAGATACAAGAGGAAAATATCACCCTTATAGAGTTTCTTTTTGAAATTACGGTCAATTAGCAGCAAAATAACAGCTGCCAGGATATTCAAAACAAACTCATAGAAGAACAGGGGGGGATGATAATGTGAAATGTTCTCAAACCCAGGATAGCGGTATTCGGGTGAAATCTCAATCGCCCAGGGCAAATTACTCGGTTTGCCATAAAGTTCCTGATTGATATAGTTACCCCAGCGACCGATACCTTGCGCTACCAACAATCCAGGCGCGATATAGTCCGCCCATTCCAAAAGTTTTCTTTTTTTTAACTTTGGTGTAGATGAACAATGCCAGCGCGCCACCAATCACACCACCGGGGGGGATACCCAGACCACCTTTCCAAATTTGCAGGATAAGCAAGGGGGGGTTCTTAAAATATTCCTGGGTAGTGATGCCATCAAAATAACCAGGCGTAAAAACATGCCACAAACGCGCGCCAATGATGCCGCCAATCAAAACCCATGGCATGATATCAATGATGATTTCGGGGGGGTCTCTGCCATTTTTCTTGGCACGCCAGGCGGCAATCGCGCCAGCGACCAGGGCACCCAAAATGATTATTAAAGCATAGTAGCGAATTTCAAATTTCCAAATCGTAAAACCTAAACGTGGATCCATAAATTTGTCCTTTCTAATTAGGCTCGGGGGGGTCACGGGATTTTGCTTGTTTCCAAACGGTGACCATCCGCATCATAGCCGTCAAATGTGCCAGCACGGCAATTATAACAAGACTAATCATAATAATACCAAATAAAAGCCCTACAATCATCACAATTGAACGTTCCACACGTGTCATCACGCCAACCTTGGCGTCAAAGCCCAAAGCTTCCGCGCGGGCACGCGTATAAGAAACCAACACCGCGCCACTCGCTGCCGCAAAACAAACCATCACGCCCAAAAAGTTCCCTTGTTCAAAGAACATATACAAAATAGCCGCATAAATGAACAATTCACTGTAACGGTCAATCACCGAATCTAAAAACGCGCCAAACTTCGAACTTTTTCCCGACAGACGCGCCATCGCGCCATCAACCGCGTCCAGCGGTGCCATCAGCAAAAGAACAATGCCACCCCACAGTGGCATTCCCAGGGCAATCAAGACCGCGGCTCCAATTGAACCTGCCAATCCCAGCAAAGTTACCGCGTTAGGCGTTAAACCAATCTTTAAGAAAAAGCTGGCGACACCGTCCAGCAAACCTTTAAAGGTCTTACGCAAGACCTTCTCAAGACTAAAACCTTCATTTTTCTGTTTCGTCATGCCTTAATCTGTTTCCTCATCTTCTTCAGGCAAAATTTCGCGTTCCCGGCCACCGCCCTGCGCTTCACCAATCACCCCGCGGGCCTCAAGCTGGTCAATAAGCCAGGCCGCCTTGGGATAACCTATGCGCAATTGACGTTGCAGGAAAGACGCGCTGGCACGTTGTTGTTTGCGAACCAAAGCGATTGCCTCCTGAATAATGGCTTCATCGCTGTCTTTTTCGCTTTCTTCCTGCACGATTGCTTCCCAGGGGGGCTTCTTCAGTTTCGCTTTCTTCCGCGCTTTTCTCAGGGCTCTTTTGTGAAACATCAGAGCTGGCAATATCAAACAAGCTGCTTTGACTTGTTGAACCAACATTTTGCGCCCACCAGTCCATTACATTTTGAATTTCTTTGTCGCTCACCATCGCGCCTTGGGCACGTTGCGGAACGCCTTTGGATGGGTGCAAAAACAGCATATCACCTCTTCCAAGCAGGTCTTCCGCGCCGTTCTCATCCAAAATCACGCGTGAGTTCACCCCCCCACTGGCAACACTAAACGCAATACGTGTTGGGAAGTTGGCCTTAATCAAACCCGTAACCACTTCTATGCTTGGTCGTTGCGTTGCCACAATCAAATGCATCCCCCCCACCGCGCGCGCTTTTGTGCCAAACGCACCAAAGCGTTTCGATTTCTGCTTCAGCGCTCATCATCAAGTCGGCCAGTTCATCAATCATAATCACGATGCGCGGCAGGGTCTCTTTCCGCTTTTGCGCATGCGGTTATTGTAGGTATCCAAATTGCGCGCCTGGACTTTTTCGAGTTTTTCATAGCGCGCGTCCATTTCGGTCGTTGCCCAGCGCATCACCGCCATAATGCGCTCTGGATTTGTCTCCACCTGTCCAATCAAATGGGCCAATCCATTAAAGCGGTTAAGCTCAACCCGTTTTGGGTCAATCATCACCAATCGCAGGTCATCAGGATGGTTATTCATAATCAGGTTAAGCGTGATGGCTTGAATACACACCGATTTACCGGAGTTCGTCGCGCCAGCAATCAAAAGATGGGGGGCATACTGGAAAGATCCGATACAACCGGCGCGCCCGATACATCCCTGCCCAGGGCCAAAGCCAGAGGCGATTTCATGCGCAAAAATTCGGGGGGGGATTCAAGCAAAGCGCGCAAACGCACCGTGCTTACCTGCGTATTTGGCACTTCCACACCCACGTAAGACTCACCCGGCACAGGCGCTTCAATGCGCAAGCGTTCCGCTTTCAGGGCAAGCGCCAGGTCGCGCGATAGCGAAGATATCTGCGAAATACGCACTTTTTGTTTCTCATCGCCCGCTTTATCCAAATAACCTGGTTCCACAGCATATTGCGTGATGGTAGGGCCAACCCGATAGCCGACCACTTTGGCAGGTACGCCAAATTCTGCCAGCGTTTGCTCAATCAAGCCCGCGTTCATATTGATTGTGGCTTGGTTCTCAGTATAGATTTTGTCAGCGGCTAATAAACTTAGCGGGGGCAAATTAGCATGTCTTTCAGCCGCTTGCTGTTTGCTTTTCTGCTCTTGCGCTCGGCGCGATGAGGCCCTAATCCGCGTAACGACTTCTTCCGGAACGTTTTCTTGTGGCTTCTCCACCACTGGACGCGGACGACGGATGACCGTCTCCTCCACGACTTCTACAGGCGCATCTTCAACACGCTCTGGCAATGCCATTAAATCTGCCGGCTCCTGCAAAGCAGCCACACTCTGGGCCTTTCCCGATGGCAGTTGCTTCAAACCCGCCTTTCGCGCCGCCCAGCGTTCCAAATTCGCCAGCTGGCTCGACCCAAACAAAAACAAAACAACGCTTAAAACCAGCAGAATCAATCCCGCTGGAATGCGTCCAATAAGATTAACCAGTAAAATGGATATCCCAAAACCAACAATACCCCCCCCAAACTCTCGCCAGCGCGTACTTTATTGACGGATAGCGCCAGGGACTCCGACATATCCACAAAGCATGAAAGAACACCCAAGAACAAAAAGAATGCCAGCTCAAGCATGATGACTTTGCCAATCTTCACATCCCGGGCCTGGCTTTTGCGCCACAGTAAAAGGGATGCGCCCGCGACAAAGACCGAAATTGCCACAAAAAAAGCGACCAATGCCAAAACTTTGTTTGAGAATCAAGACCAATGGCGAAATAAAACCGCCTTTGGTAAGTCCCAAAACGCCCAGCAAAAGCACCGCGCCAAAAGCGAGCAAAAGATGCCCAACAGGTCTTGCGCGAATTTCAGCGCTTTTCACCTTCGCTTGCTGGACTGGTCTTTGGCTTTTCTTGTCGGTCAAAAAAAACTTAAATCCATCACTTTGCACACGAACATCATCTCGATTGTTTCGACTTGGTTCAACTTGAGTCACAATAACGCTCCATTTTTCAATAGGCTCTGGTTTAAAAGATGCACTATTCATGCCAGGAAACGTATTTTGTCTTTAAGCTTTATCTTTAGTTTAGGATAGGGCAGCGTGTTCAGTTTCCATCTCGATAATGATTTGCGCGACGTTTTCCAGCGCGACCCGCTGTTTTCGATACAAATCCGCTTCCGAAATAGACAGCCTGCGCGCCACTTCGCGTACCTTTTCGCCCTGAATAAACTTTAAATCCAAAATGTTATACAGAATCCAGTCGCTGGTATATTTTCGCTCACCTTCAGGACGCAATCGCTCGATAGCAGTTTTTAATGCCGCCCGCAGCGCGTTATTGCGGTTGCCTTCAAATTCGTCCAGATTAGCGTCCACAAATTTGAACTGTAACAAAGGGTTGTTGGTCAGCTTTGGACCGCCCCAATAATGCGTCATGGCATCGCGCACCCAGGCGAAAATTTCCGGATTTACTTCACGCACGCCCGACTCCAGCAATCCGCGCCGGTCATAGGACGTGCTGGCACGCAGATTTTGAATATAATCCACTTCTGATTGCAGAGTGGCAATTGAATCAATGACGTGTTTTGCAGATGACGGTCATGCAATGCCAAGTTAGCCCGTTCGGTCATCAAGCGCACATCGTACTCCGCTTCTTCGTCCATTGTCCCTTTTGGGCGCATAAAGCCACACAAACCCAGGATTTGCTGGTCATCATTATCCACATCATCCAACAAAGGCACCAGGTAAATATCTCCCCCCCATTCCAAAAAGGCCTTTTCCGGCGTAATTGCTTGTTTGATTTCTTCCAGTTTGCTCGCTTCCATCGGCACATGGCTTAGCACGCGTTTGTTTCCAGCAGAAACGATTAACTCCACCTCACCAGCGTCATAAGCCACCACAAAACACCCCGGGCTTTGCACACGGTCGCAGATACTGGCAACAATCGTCTCCAGAAACTGATTCAAATCCTTTTGGTCAACATGCGGTCTTGCAAACCCTGGATAATCTCGAAATCCCCCCCTTTTTCATCGCCCCCCCAAAAGAGTTTTTGTTCCAGCTTTGGCGACAGCACGGTAATCAAATACTGTAAAACAAGTGTTGAAGATACCATCACCACCGGAATATATTGATTATAGGGGGGGTCGCCCTGACTCAAACCATAGCGACGCACCAGCGTGGTAAGCCCTAAGACAACCGCCACAACAAATGGGCCCCCCCGCAAAAGCCAGCGCAAAAGACGGCTTTTGATGGCGCGGTCAGTCCAGGTCAGACCAAAAAAACGAGACCACATAAGCCATCATTACCAGCGTAGGAATAGTCAGTGCCGCGAAGAAAATGGACATCATCCAAAACAAATTCGGATGCGCCGCGAGAAAAGTGTTGCCATGAAACAGGAATAATATGCTCGTCAAGGCAGGAATAGCCGCGCCTGTAAGCAAATAAATTAGCCGTCGCCGGCTGGTACTGGTGATACTGCGCCGTGTCGCGCGGATGAGGTTGGTACTCGCCAAAAACATCACCAACAGATAAAACCAGCCAAACCAGTAGGTCACCTGATTGCGCTCAAGGTAGAACATCGGCGCTTTTTTTCGTCGCCAAACCGCCCACCGTGATGCCAAACCACACCAAAATCGTCATGATGATGCTGATGATATACACCGCGTAGACCACTTTGCGTCGCCGTCCGCGGCTGGGTCTGCCCGTCAAGGTCAGCACCACGTCCGAGAAATGCAAATAAACAGCCGGCAACATCACCAGCCCCGTCCACTTGATGCGCAACCAAAACTGAATGATATGGTCTTGTTCAGAAATCGCCGCGATCGTCTCGCTGGAATAAATCAACGCCACGGATAAAAGGATGAGCCCAAAAGTCTGCGCGATACGATCGCGCCAGTTAAAGCCCAGGGCATACATAAACAAGGCCACGGTGGTAATCGTCACCCCCCCGGCGGTTAGAATCTGATTAAGCGTTTCCAGCACCGCGGTGATATTAACGGTTACAGTTGTAGGATACAAAGCTTATCCAATCCTTTTCTCAAAAAAAGACCGCTGGGTCATGGTTCGGAAAATACTGGTCCATAAAACCGTTCATTGCGTAACCCAGTTTTTGCGCCAAACGCACCATCGGGTCGTTGCGCAAGGGGATTTCCAAAACCACACGGTTGTACTTGTTCGTCTGCGCCCAGGTTTCGCACACTGACACCATCGCGCTTGCAATCCCGCAGCGCCGCGCGCCCTGGTTCACCACCAAATCGGTTACCCGCACGGTCTTTGGCAGATGGCGCACATCAAGCACCACATAACCCATCAGGTGCTCTTCCACCGTTGCCACAAAACCAAGTCAGCTTGTTTCCAGTGCGGGATAAGCTCGGCTTCGGCACGCGAATAAGCCAAATTGACTTCACGTGGCAGACGTATGCGCTGAAAGCTGAAATGCGAACTGTTTTCTTCGTTGCGGATTTCCAGCTTGTAGGCATGGCGACTGGGCACAAAATGTTCCAGTGCCAGCATTTCGTCGTAGTAAGAGTCGTTTGCAGTAAAAATGTTTAGTTTTGCCATAATTGTCTTTTCAGGTGCTTAAATTTCTGTCGCGGTTCAAAATCGCCTAGTCGTTCGCGTCAACGTAAATAACGATAATACACACATCCGATTGTACCCCCCCTTTATTATCCAGTGCGGTTAAGCGCACGAGATACGGTCCGGGCAAGAGTTCGCTGGTGTACCAGTTACCGATGCTTTCTTCAATTTTAACGCCGTTTCCCGCCGAAATCGTTTGCCAGTTCGGTTCGCCCATCGTGGAATAATCAAACTGATACGACCCTAAACTTTCCGTATTCACCGTGCCTTCAAAACGCACCACCCCTTTGGTGTGGTCGTTGTGCTGCGGGCTGGTAATCTCCAAAACGCCCGCCACGCAGTTGGTGTCAAGCCCTTCGACTTCAGCCTGCGGGTAGCGCGTTGGTGTTGGCGTGGCGTCTTCCGGCACTTCAATCAGAGCAGGGTCAAGCGTTACTGTTGGCGTTTTCAGCTTATCAATTGTCGCGGTAGCGTATGTCGGCGCCTGGTCAAGCTCTCCGGCCAAAAATGTCGCCACCACAAACTCACCCGCGGTCAAAAGTCCGACCAGGATAAGCACCGTGGCAGCCTGAACGATATTACGTTGCGCGGCTTCGCGTTCCAGTCCAAAAACAGCTTTCTTCTTTTCTTCAAAAGCCAAAACAATCCGGCGCAAAAACACGACCGCGACAATACCCAAAATAATGTAGATGGGTACTTCAAATTCAGCCAGAAAACGAATGACTGAGTCCATTTTCCCTGCACGAAGGGCAAATTACATTCGCCCAACCACCGTCCGGACGATTTTCATCAGCTTTGGCGCGATAATATCGCCCGCTTCAAGCACTTCTTCGTGGGTGGCTTTGTTGGTACCATCCGGGTCAATTTTATTTGTGATGGTAGAAATACCCAAAATGCGCATGCCACCATGTTTGGCAACAATCGCTTCCGGCACAGTTGACATACCCACCGCGTCAACGCCAACCAGCTTCAGGAAACGACAATCAGCTGGGGTCTCAAACGTCGGACCCGAAAGACAGGCATAAACGCCTTCCTGCATCGGGATACCCTGTTCCTGACCAACTTCGCGGGCAAGCTGGATGTATTCCGGGTCATAGACCGCGCTCATATCCGGAAAACGCGTGCCGAACTCATCCAGATTTGGCCCACGCAAAGGGTTCACGCCACACATCGGCAAAAGGGCCAGATGGTCAATGATAATCATCAAATCAGTGGTTATAAAGCTTTCGCGCAAGCCACCCGCCGCGTTGGTGATAATAAGTTTTTCAATGCCCAGGCGTTGCATCACGCGTATGGGCAATCCTATTTGCGAGACTTCATGCCCTTCATAATAATGCGTGCGACCCTGCAAAACCAAAACTTTCTTTCCTTCAAGCGTACCGATGACCAGACGTCCCTTGTGTCCCGGCACGGTTGAGACCGGCCAGTGGGGGGGAATTTCACGTGTGGGGGGGATAATGGTCGGGTTTTCGATAGAATCGGCCAGTTCGCCAAGCCCGGAACCCAGAATCATGGCGATTTCAGGTTTGATGTCCGTTCGCGCGCGGATAGCATCTGTCGCCGCGTCAATTTGTTCGATGGTGATGAATTTTGACATTTTCTACTCCTGTCAGGTGATAAGTCGATTATATCATTGATGCCAGAACCTTATCCCCCCTGCCGGCTAATCCTAAAGCAAGTTCATTTAATTGCTCTCGCAAAGCATTTTCATGCAATCCACCTTGTCTTTGTGGCTTCGGCGAGACGCCTCAGCGATCATAATTAGGTCTGCGCGGAGCGGATCGGTCAATCGATTAGATCTCGTAGCATTCAAGACGCCACGCCTAAGTTAAATTGACTCCTGATGCATGGCGTCTGCGCCATGCATTTTGCCCGCGACGAGAAAGGATTCGACCGTGTTATCTCAATCAGACTCAATGTTTCAAGAAACATAAAAGTTTACCCGCCTGCCAGTGTCTCATTGTGCAGATTAATACGCATGAATTAAATAGGTTCGCGGAGGCGTCTCGCCGACGCTTTGGAATGAAT
>JMBV01000370.1_pt1 | contig 14845 bp, 34 predicted proteins | sample 616531 | NCBI WGS metagenome assembly JMBV01 (sample SAMN02727904, study PRJNA239997) | anaerobic digester metagenome | biome: anaerobic digester; isolation source: mesophilic anaerobic digester inoculated with municipal waste water sludge... | place: Germany: Bielefeld University, CeBiTec ... | reverse complement strand
GGGTAGAGCTTATTTGATCTTTTCTTTCTTTTAAAATAGGGAAATATCCATATACTCTATTAAAATTCTCCTGTACTTTATTTTTATCCTTAATGCAATAGGCACCTGCTTTTAGATTGTCTTCTACAGTAAGATTTCCAAATAACATTCTCCCCCCCTCTAAAGACTGGGCGATTCCTAATGCAGCTATTTTATTTGCCGGTAATTTTGTAATATCTTCGCCAAAAAAATTTTATATCCCCTTGTAAAACATCTAATACTCCAGAAATTGTCCTTAGGGTAGTAGTTTTTCCTGCACCATTAGATCCAAGTAATGCAATTATTTGACCTTCTTCTACAAAGATGCTTATTCCTTTAAGGGCCTCTATGCTTCCATAACTTACTTTTAAATTGTTTATTTCCAATGCCTTATGCATAGTCTTCCTCCCTTCCTAAATAAGCTACCTGTACTTTTTCATCATTTTGTATTTCATCAGGTGTCCCTATGGCTAAGAGTTTCCCAAAGGAAATTGCACATATTGTATCACATAAATCTGTAACAAATTTCATATCATGTTCCACAAGAAGTATAGAACAATCGTATTTATCCCTTATATCCCTTACTTTTCCGATTAAATCTAGGGTCTCTGTTTCATTTAAACCTGCTGCAGGTTCGTCTAAGATTATAAGTTTAGGATTGCACATTAGGGTACGAGCTAATTCTATTCTCTTTAAAATCCCATAGGGCTGTCCTGCTACTAATTGTTCCTTAATATCGTAGAGATCCATATATTTTAATACTTCTTCAGCCTTTTGTCTTAAGGCTTTTTCCTCTTTTCTTGAATTAGGTAATTTTAATACTTGACTTAATACAGAGGACTTAAATTCTATATGGGAGCCTACAAGTAAATTGTCTATTACACTTAATTCTCTAATTAGCTCCACATTTTGAAATGTCCTTACTAGGCCTTTAGAAATAATATCGTGGGTTTTTTTGTCCCACTAGATTTTCTACCTCTCCATTATTTCCTTTAAATAGAACTTCTCCCCCCCTATCAGGCTTATAAAACTGTGTTATACAGTTAAAGACAGTAGTCTTCCCAGCCCCCCCATTTGGCCCTATAAGCCCAAAAATTTCCCCTTCCTTAATTTCAAAGGATAAAGAATCTACAGCCTTTAAACCGCCGAAAGATATGGATAAATCGTCAATCTTTAATACTGTGTCCTTATTCACTGTAGTTTCCCTCCTTTTTCATCTGTTTTTTTTCCCCCCCTTAAGCTTTTCCTTTATATGAATTAAACCTGTGGGATAGAATAACACTACTAAAACTATTAATACCCCATTAAATATATACGCAAGGCCGTCAAATTGTCCAATAACAGGAAGTCTTTTTAAAATTAAATCTGGTACTCCAAACACTACAAAGGAACCTAGTATAGTTCCCGGTATAGATCGTATACCACCTATTACTATGGCTGCTAAAATATTTAGAGAAAGCAATAATGTCCATGTATCAGGATAGGTGTATTTTACAAAATGCATATATAATACTCCACCTAAACCAGCATAGGCTACAGTTATGGCAAAGGATAAAAGCTATATTTATATATATTAATTCCCATGGCTTGGGCTGCTGACTCACTACCCCCCCTCATAGTCAAAATGCCCTTCCAGTATAACTATTTATTAGATTGTAGGTTATTATCATTACAATTACTAAAATAGCCACAACAAGCACAAAGGTTCCATTTCTTCCAAGTTCAATAAATCCTAATAGTGTAGGATAGGCTGCTTTTTTTCCCAGAAAATCCATTGGTTATTACTTCAAGCTCTACGAAGGTTTTTCTAAATATTTCTGATATGGCCAATGTGGCTATAGCAAGATAAAAACCTTCTATTCTCAAGGATACAAGCCCAGTTAGCACTCCTATTAACATAGGAACTACTATAGATATTAATAGTGCTAATTCAAAAGGCAAGTTTAAATCTGCAGTAAGATAGGCCGATAGATAAGTCCCTAATCCCATAAATCCTGCAGTACCTAGGGAAATCAAACCTGAATATCCTAAAAGTAGATTAAGCCCTAAGGCTACTATGGAATATATTAATATACTAGCAATTGTAGTTAAATACGAATATTTTAAAATTTTCAACTCCACCAATATAGGAAGTATAGCTAATATAATCCCAAAAAGTATATAGCTAGAATAGGGTTTGCTTCTCTTATACCATACTACGAATATGTTTTCTTTCTTTTCCAATTTGCTTCCCCCCCCTATACCTTTTTAACTGTTTTATGTCCAAATAAACCATTTGGTTTAAATAAAATGACCACTAATGTTAAAATATAAAGAATTGGATCACTCCATATTGAAGATATATAATAGGATATAAAATTGCTTGCAAAACCTATTATATATGCTGCAATTACTGGCCCATGAAAAGTTTGAAATCCACCTAATACACAGGATAAAAAGGCGATAATCTGTACTCCATCCATCATAGAAATACTAACACTAGTACTTGGTGCTAGCATCAAGGCTGCAAGTGTACCTAGGGCTGCAGCAATTGCCCAAGAAGTCATAGTTACTAAAGAAGTAGGTATCCCCATCATTCTAGCAACTACCTCATTGGAAGAAGTCGCCCTTATGGATAGTCCCCCCCATTTACTCCTTTGTAACATATAGAATAAAAATGATACCAAAACTATTACTACTACAATATTTAAAATAGCATTGTAGGAAATTGTTGCTCCTAATATTGGGAGACTACCATATATAAATCTTGGAAATTGAATAGGATCCGTTCCAAATAACATTGGTGCCAGACCTAAAAATATCATTAATATTCCTAAGGTAATTATTTGTTTTGACACTGGATCTATATTCTGGGTTTTGGATATAACTATTCTATCTACCAAAACCCCTACTACAAATGCACTTAACATTCCCAAAAGCGCTGCCACATATGGTGGAACATTTGTGTTTAAAAGTATAAAAGTGGCAACAAAGGCATTAAACATACTTATAGCCCCCCCTTGGGCATAATTTGTAGTATTGGAAGTCCTAAAAATCAATATTATTCCTAGGGATGCTAAAGCATAAATTCCGCCAGTCTCTAGACTGTTTAAAAGTATCTGTATAAATATACTCATTGCCATTAATCACTCCTTTTTTTTAGGGATTTTATCCACTATGTATTTTGTAATATCTTTCTAAAATTTATTTATAATCTCTATTAGCTCATCTAATACATCCTTTTTGCCCTGAATTATAGCTGTTGGAATCTTTATTTTACTAACTCCTCCTGTCCCCCCCTGGTTTATACCATTAAAAAAAATTGGAAATATTAAAAGATGCCAATGCATAATATACATCTATTAAATTCCTCTGCAAAATCTCGTAGAGAACTTATTGGTTTATTATAGGTAGAAATTCCAGACCCCCTCATATCTATGGCATAAATAGTATATTCCTCTGGTAAAACTTCCATAAGGGTATCAAAATGTTTAGAACTTGCAAGGTTTCTATGAACTAAAACAATTACCTTATCTCCACCTGGATAATATCTATAGCCATGGGTCTCACCATTTTGCAGTAACACCTTTTTTTAATTTAATGTTCTTCATAAATCCTCCTCTTTAAAATCTTATATATAAAGCCTAGAGCCCACTCTTAAAATCTTAAAAGTGGGCATATGTTTAATTGAAACAGGGGTAATTTCAATGGCTTTCCACATCATTTGCTAATAATTGGGCTTTTTCTCTTAATTCCATGGTAATATTATTTATATTTTCAGCTAACTTGTTTATATCGTTACTAATATCTATATGATGATATGATATACTTAGTAATTCATCTAAATTTCTATTTACCTCGTTAGTAGATTTTTTTGAGTTCCCCAATTACCAAATTTGCATTTACAACATAATCCTTTGTTGTATTTGCCAACTTTCTTATTTCTTCTGCAACAACTGCAAATCCGCCGCCATCTTGCCCAATTCTTGCCGCTTCTATGGCTGCATTTAAACCTAGAATATTTGTCTTATTAGATATACCTTGGATAAATTCTAAAATTTCTCCTGTTTCCTCTACACTTTTCATGGAATTATTAGTTACCATATCTAAGTCCTTAGTAACCTCTTCCAGTTTTAAAGAACTATCAGATATTATTTCGGTTATTGACAACATTTGTTGCATAGTGGCATGTAAATTTTCGGCTAGATCTAATAGTAAATCCTGTTTATCTGTAGCTTCTGTAAAAACAACACAACCAGTTGCAATTCCATTATCATCGAAAATTGGCTGTCCAATAGCTATATAAGGAAACCCAAATACATCTGCTTCTACTTTTCTTACTATTTTCCTTTTATTAATAAGAGCTTCATAGGCCACAGATCCCTTTACATGGGAAGTACCACTTTTTAGATTATGATCGTGGTTTTTTTTCCTGGAACATATATAAGACATTGTTCCAAATCACATACAGATACAGAGAAATCTGTATTTGTCAATTCATTTATATAAGGTGCAACCTCTACGAAACTATTTAAAAGATCAGTCATAATATACCTCTTTTCATATAATAGCTTGTAGAATCTATAGTTTCATCAATAATTCTCTATATATTACTAACTAGCTCCTGCTTCACTACCTGCTTGACCCTTTGTTTCTTTGTTATTTTTAATCTTGTGCCATAATCCAATAATACCTTCTGGCATAAAGATTACTACTGCTATATACATAGCTCCGAAGAAAATAAGCCATCTTTCAAATATTGGGTGTACAGAACGAAGATTCAATAAAATATTCTGAATTATATTCACAAATGCACTACCAATTATAGCTCCATATAAAGTTCCAGTCCCACCAACTAAGGTATATAATAGAGCATTAAGTGTAGTCTGGGTAGTTAGTAAATCTGTATTAGCAAATCTATTAAATATGCCAAACATTAAACCAGATAATCCCCCTACTATCCCCCCCGCTATTTGTAGAGAAATTAACTTATATTTCTCTACATCATATCCTAAGAACTTTGCCCTTTGCTCATTTTCCCTAATGGCTAATAGAACTCGTCCAGTAGGAGAGTTTACAAACTTCTTCAAAAATATTGTCATTACTATTAGAAATACGAGAGCTATATAATAAAATGCCAATCTATCTGACAAAACACCTGGTACCTTAAATGTAAGACCATCTGCACCATTAGTAACACTTCTCCATCTTTCTGCTGCATTCCTAACTATTTCTGATAATGCCATAGTAATCATAGTTATTGTGAGTACACCGCCCCCCCACCTCTTAGTGAAATCTTACCCATTAAATAGGCAGCAATTGAAGAATAAACAAGGGTAAAAATTATGGCTAAAAATAATACTCTCCCATTTACACCAAAGTTTGTTAGAAATATTCCCACTATATAGGCACCACTTCCAAAAAATAGTGCGTGGCCAAGATTTATAAATCCAGTATATCCTCTTAGAATATCATAACTCATACCATAAACTGAAAGTATAAAAATTCTAATTAAGAGATTCATAAATGTATATGAAGAAAATTGTGGAATTATAATTAATACAATAAATAATAGTATTAATAAAATTTTGGTTCTTGTACCTTTTTTTATCTACCTTTGAATTCATCATTCCTTCACCGCCCTTGTAAATAAACCTTCTGGTTTAAATGCTAATACTATTACCATTAGGGTAACATTTGCTACAACAGCAAGGGATGGCACAAACCAACCAATTATAGAGCCCATTAAGCCCAAGAACAAACTTCCAACAGCTGTACCGGTAAAGCTTCCTATTCCTCCAATAACTACAACTATAAATGCCAAGATTTGATTGTGCATACCAGCAGTAGATACCATATTTCCCACTAATGGAGCATATAATGCTCCGCCTAGTCCCGCTAATGCTCCACCAACTGCAAAAACTATGGTAAAATAACGTCTAATATTAATTCCTAGGGCTTGAACCATATCTGGATCCTGTACACCAGCCCTTATTATCATACCAACTTTACTACGGTTCAAGATTAAATTCATCCCTATTATAACTATTAGCCCTACTACTATCAAAACATTCTATAATGAACTATGGTAACACCACCAATTGTGGTTATACCTGCAAGAAAATCTGGCCTTCTTACAGCTATAGGAGTGGCCCCCCCCAGAACAAATGAATTAAATCTGTAAAAACTACCTGTAATCCAAGGGTGATTAATATTTGAGCTGATATATTGCCATAGACTCTACTAACAAAAAAACTTTTCAAAGAATATACCTAGTAAAAATACTACTACTATTCCCGCTAAACCCCTAGTATAAAACTATCACTTATGTGATAAATCCAAATAAAAACATATCCTCCCCACAGAAATAGTGTGCCATGAGCATAATTTACAACCCCCATTAAGCCAAGTATTATAGATAATCCAGAGGCCATTAGAAATATTAAAGCCCCCTCTGCAAGTCCATTTATTAATAGCATTGCTACAATATCCATATAATCCCCCCTAAATTCCAAGATGTTTTGCCTGAAGTTCTCTATCGGCAGCTAAGTCTTTCATCAATCCCTCTTGTACGGTTCTTCCCTCATCGATAATATAATATCTAGATGTTACTGCATAAGCTAATTCAAAGTTTTGTTCTACTAAGACAATTGTAGTAGTTTTGCTAATTTCCCTTAATGCTAGAGCTAAGTTTTCAATAACTACAGGAGCTAATCCCTTACTAGGCTCATCTATTAGGATAATTTTATTATCATTAATTAATGCTCGTCCAATAGATAACATTTGCCGCTGTCCACCACTAAGAGTTTTAGCTGGTCTCTTATATGCTATTTTTAAATCTGGGAATAATTCAAACACCTTTTCAATTCGCTCAAAAGTCTTTTTGTCTTCCTTATGCATTGCTATTCTTAAGTTCTCTTCAATAGTTAGTTCATCAAATACCCCCCCATAATCTTCTGGTACATACCCAACCCCCCCCATTTTAGCAATATCATATATAGGTCTACCTACTAGGGATTCACCTTCTAATTCAATGGAGCCACTTCTAACATCTACTAAGCCCATAACACTCCTTAATAAAGTAGTTTTACCTGCTCCATTTCTACCTAGAATTGCTACCGCTTCCCCCCTTTGTTGATTTCCATATCTACCCCCCCTGAAGTATTGTAAATAGGTCAATATATGAAACTAGACTTTCTACTTTAAGCGTTGATGTCATTTAAAATCCCTCCCCTAGATAGGCTTTTAAGACCTCTGGATTTTTCGAGACCTCCTCAGGATCCCCCCTTCGATTAATTTGGAGCCATTTACTATTATAATTAAATTATCAGAAAGTGCCTTTACTAAATCCATTTTATGTTCAATTAAAACTATAGTAGTACCTCTTTCTTTGGTATCTTCTAAAATTTCAACCATTGTAGGCACCTCTTCTATGGACATACCTGCAGTAGGTTCATCTAATAACAAAACTTCTGGATTAAGGGCTAAAACCATACCTAATTCTAATTTTCTCTGATCCCCCCCATGGGTTAGCTCTGCAGCCTTTAGATTTCTCTTGTCCCATAATAATACTCTCTCTAATATTTGATTAGTTCTTTCATTTAAATCAGTATAGTCCCTATAATCCTTAAAAATCTTATATCCAATATTCTTGTATGCTTGGGTTGACAACCTAACGTTTTCGTAGGTTGTCAAGCTTGGGAATACATTTGTCAATTGAAAAGATCTTCCCATTCCCATATGCACACGTTCAATAGGCGATTTTTTTTGTAATGTCCTGTCCTTTAAAATAGATCTTGCCTGATGTAGGCTCTAGTAAACCTGATATTAAATTAAAGAGGGTAGTTTTGCCAGCACCATTTGGACCTAATATAGTGGTAAATTCTCTTGCTTTTATATCAATACTGACATTATTTACTGCCTTATGAGCTCCAAAGCTTATACCTAAATTCTCGGTGCTGATTAATACATCACTCATTAAATACACCCTTTCCATTTATTTTAAAATACTTTCTGTTTTAAAACTAATTATTTTGCACCTTCTGGAACTGTAATAGGTGGTATAATATCCTCAGCTGGAATCTCTCTTATTAATTCTGGTACTGGATGATCTACACCTTCTACCTCAGTTAAAACTATTTCATATAGCGGTTGAATTGCCTGGTGATCTTCTTTACGGAAATATCGTTTCCCAGTTGGACTATCAAATTCCATTCCTTCCATTACCTTTATTAATTCTTCAGAGTCCGTATTTCCACCAGTCTTTTCTAAGGCAGCAACTACTGACATTGCACACGCCATACCACCTGATGTAAATAAATCTGGTACCTCATTATACTTTTCTAAATGCTTTTCGACTAGCCAATCGTTAATTGGATTATCTGGAACACTGTTATAATAAACTGTAAACCCTTGCATACCTATCATAGGTTTCATCATTTTTAGGGCTGCAATTTCTGGTGCACCAGTTGTTATTTTTATACCATGTTGTTCCAAATTCAATTCCATTAATTGAGACCATGGATTATTTGCAGCAGCCCAAACTACATATAAATAATCTGGCTTTGCTTCCCTGATTCTCAATATATAGGGTGTAAAATCTGTTGTTTCCTGCGGTGCAAACTCTTGATGTATTAATTCTGCTCCTTCTTCTTCTAAGAATGCAACAATTGGGTCAACCATGGAATAACCAAAAACTGTGTCAGGAGCTAATGTGGCTACCTTTGCCCCCCCTGGTTTATTAGTTACAATAACATTAGCCATGGCTCTGGCATCTTGTGCAGAACTCCTACCAGTACGGAATACATATTTATTCCAGCTTTCACCTGTTAAGAAATCTGCTGCTGCAGGGTCAATTACAATTATTTTTTTGAAACTCTTCAGCAAGCTCTAATATAGCAGCTGCGTCTGAGGATGATGCTGGCCCTACTAATATATCTACTTTATCCTGATCTAGTAGTTTTATGGCCCTTTCTCTTGCTACTTCTGGCACAGTAGTTGTATCTTCCCAAACTACTTCTATTTTTCTACCTGCTACTTCCATTGTTCCGTCAGTAGCATATTCTAGTCCTAGTTCAAATCCTCTTTGCATTTGAATACCATAGTCTTCTAATGCACCACTTAGGGATGTAATTCCACCAATTTTTATGGGTTTATCTGTGTCAACCTTACCTGTAGTTTGTCCACCACAGCCGGTTAAAGCTAATGGTATTGAAATCATTATTGTAAGTAACAATCTTGCTATTCTTTTCTTATTCAAGAGAATACCTCCTATATTTTATATTCTGTTTTTAATGAAAATTAAAATATATTATATATAAACATTACTTTAAATAGGCTTCGTATCCTTGAAATATATTTTCTATTTACAACCTCATTCCACCATTTACACTAAGTGTATGTCCTGTTATATAAGATGCCTCATCTGAAGCTAAAAATAATGCTGCATTAGCAATTTCTTCTGGTTGTCCTAGTCTACCTAACATAGTTTGAGCTGCAAATTTATCTAGTAAATCCTGAGGAACTGTCTTTAAAATATCAGTCATGGTATATCCTGGTGCAATTGCATTAACTCTAACATTACCACCTTTTAATGCAAATTCCTTTGCCCAAGTTTTAGTTAATCCTAAAACTCCTGCCTTTGTAGCTGCATAATTTGCTTGACCTATATTTCCATATTCCCCCCCCACAACGGAGGAAATATTTATAATAGAACCTCCACCTTGATTTTGCATATATGGTCCTACATATCTAGTCAGATTAAATACACCTTTTAAATTTACATCTATAACTAAATCCCATTGTTCATCAGTCATTTTTCTAGTCATAGTATCTCTAGTTATTCCAGCATTGTTTACAAGTACATCAATTCTTCCATATTTATCCACTACATAATTAAAAAAATTCTTTACAAGCTTCTCCATTTGTAATATCTAATTTATATCCTTCTACTGCAGAGTTTTCATAATTAAGTTCTCCCACATCTACTGCTATAACCTTTGCCCCCCCTTCTCTGGCAAATACTTCAGCCATTGCCTGGCCCAGACCTCTTGCTCCACCTGTAACTATAGCAACTTTATTTTCTAATCTCATTTACCTCATCCTCCTAAATTTGTTTAACTTAACTAAGAATAAAATCACTTATTTTCTCCACTACTAAATCTTCATTATCATAATGTATTGCATGACCTGCATTAGGAATTATTTCTAGTATAGCGTTTTCTCCAATTTGCCCCTTGGTGAATTCTTGCATAGGTACGGGACATAAAATATCCTTTTCACCTGCAATTAGTAATACAGGAACTTCTATTTTATCCACTTCCCCCCCTGTTCCATCTAATACTCCATTATTAATATGGGAGATATTAAAAGTTTGGGCACCCCAAGCTGCTCCCTTTAGGTTTTTAGTTTTTAGAGAATCTTTCACAAAAGCCTTATATTCTTCATCTTCCGGTTTATTTATATTAAATACAGTTAAATCCATAAGTCCCTTCATCAATTGATGATTCTTAGTTTCCAATGCATTCATCATTGGCATAAACTGAATTTGGTCTTGATAAAGTTCGGCTTTGTTATCATAATATACATCTAAAAACTCTCCATTTGGCCCCTTCTTTGGATAAGGATAACCAGATGGTGGTATGGATGCAAATAATATTAATTTTTTTTGCATAACCAAGATTATCTGCTACAAATTGTTGTGAAATACCTCCACCCATGGACCATCCCAGTAATATAAAATCCTTTAATTCTAGTTCATCACAAAACATTCTAATATCTTCTGCCCAATCTTTAAAAGATTCCACTTCATTATTATAAGAAGATTCTCCTGCACCTCTTAAATCTATTGCAATTACTCGAAAATTTTGGGAAAGCCTATCTAATAAATTTCCCCAGTGTAATGAAGATACTAAGTTTCCATGGACTAAAACTAAAGTTTCAGCTCCATATCCACTTATTCTATAGGCTATTTCTTCCCTGTTTGGAAGTACTACTTTTTTTAGCATTTTTGTCCTCCTTTCATTACCAAAGCATTAATTCATCTGCCTGTTTTTTTTAAGTTCTCCTCTAAAATCTGGATGAGCTATGGATATTAAATTATTTACCCTTTGTCTCATTTCCCTTCCTCTTAAATGAGCTACTCCATATTCTGTAACTACATAATCTACATCATTTCTAGATAGAGATACTGGTGAGCCTACTGTAAGTAGTGGTACTATAGTAGATATAGTATCTTTCTTAGCTGTAGAATACAGAGCTATTATGGATTTTCCACCTGGACTCATTTGAGCCCCTATGGCTGTATCTGCCTGTCCACCTGTTCCACTATATTGCTTGTGTCCCAATGCTTCTGAACAAACTTGACCTGATAAATCTACTTGAAGTGAAGTATTAATAGACACCATTTTGTAATTTCGTCCTACTACAGATGGATGATTTGTATAGGCTCCTCTGTGTAGTTCAACTCCAGGATTATCATCTATAAAATCATATAGTTTTTTTAGAACCTAAGGCGAAGGTTGTTACAGCTTTCCCATTGTGTATGCTTTTCTTTTTATTTGTAATAACTCCTGCCTCATATAAATCTACCATACCATCTGTAAACATTTCTGTATGAATTCCTAAATCCTTTTTGTTTATTAGGGATTTAGCCACTGCATTGGGAATTCCTCCTATGCCTAATTGTATTGTAGAGCCATCATCTATTAGTTCTGATACATAGCTACCTATAATCATGTCTTTTTCATTAGGTTCTATAATTGGCAATTCTGGCACAGGTCTATTGCTTTCATAAAAATAATCTACATCATTTATATGGACAAAGGTATCTCCATAGGTTCTAGGATAGTTTTCATTTACTTCAAATATAACTATATCTGCTGCTTCTAAAAATTCTCTTTCATATGTTAAGGATAAGGATAGTGAAAAATATCCATGCTTATCCATAGGGGACACTGTGGTCATAAATATATTTGGTTTTTTTATAACTTAATCTATCTTCCGCAGATAGGTGCAAGTGATTCGGTATAAAAGATGCAGTTTTATATGGGTGAGCCTTCCTAGTTAATGGTGTATAGAACCAGGCCAAATTCGTAAAATGTCCATACATATCTGGATTTTTAGTAAATTCATAATCACCCATATTTAAACAAGTTAGAACATTAACATTTTCTACATTATCTTTTACTTCATGAAGTCTCTCTAAAAAGTCCATAGGTTCTGCCGATGCTAAGCCTACTACTATATCGTAATCAGATTTTACCATATTTAGTGCATCGTCTACGGTTATTTTTTTTGTTCTTGTATTGATTTTCCCAAGTCATATTATTCCTCCTAGTCTTCGACTTTTCCCCCCATTTTATAACATTTGCAGCCCATGCATATCCAATACCTGCTCCAACCGTTGCCACTATATCTCCATCTTTAATTTTGCCTTCATCTAATGCTAATTTTAGGGATAATATTTGATCAATTTGTCCCATATGACCATAATCACTTAAATAAACTGATTGAGATTCATCTAATCCCAGTTCATTTAAAATATATTTATGTGCAGAATGTTTAAAGTGTAATATAGCTAAATAGTTTAAGTCTTCCTGGGTGTATCCACTTTTCTTTAATGCATCTCTTACTACAAATAAGAAATTTGGTGTGGATTTTTCATTTAATCTAGATTTCATTCCATCTACATCAAATACATCTAGAGTCTTGGAAGCCTCTTTAACATTTTCTTCTGTTATAGGATTTATAGTACCTCCATATCTAACTCCTACATCCCTTGCAAAGGATCCGTCTGTCATAATGCTAGTTTCTAGAAGTTCATTTTTACCATAGTTTTTCTTAAGTAAAATTGCTCCACCACCAGCTGACAAATTGAACATAAAGCTTACTCTATTGTTTTTAAAATCAATGTGGTCTCCATTTCTATATCCACCACAAATTAAAACTGTATTTATATCTTCATTGGCTAACATCATATCTTTTGCCACTTTCATTGCTGTTATGTTAGTACAGCATCTTTGTTGTATATCAAAGGCAAAAGCATTATAAGCGCCAATTTTTTTCTTGAATATAAATAGATGATGTAGTTAATGGATATTCCTTCCACTCTTCACCTATTGAAATTATCATATCAATAGACATAGGGTCTATATTATAATTATCTATTAAATCCTTAGCAGCTCTATAACCCATTTCTTCTGTTCCATCATCTGGCCCAGGTATAGGTTTTTTTATTAACACCTAATTTTTCTTTAACTGCCCACTCTTCCCATACTCCTCCAGTGGCTTCACTTATTTCCTTAGCAGTCATATAATTATCTGGTACATAAATACCTAGTCCTGCTACTCCTACATGGTCTTTCATTTTCATTCCTCCTCAATTATTTCTCACCTTAATTTATTGCAAACTTCGTGCCAAATTTTAAAAGAAACTAAAATAGCTGTTTTTACATATAAAAAAAAGGATAGGCGGAAAACCTTATCCTTTTTCTCTGTATTATTTCTATACAATTGTCTATTTAAATTACATATAATCCTCTTGATCAATACTATATTCTTCCATTTTTCTATATAGTGTTGCCCTTTGAATGTCCAATTTTTCTGCTGCCTTTGTCTTGTTACCTTTGGATTCCTTTAATATTTCTATTATTACATCCTTTTCTACAGTTTCTACAATTCTCTTAAGGCCCATATGATCTGTTTTATAATCCATTTTTAAAGATTCCCTAAATATATATTTTGGGATATCATCTATAGTAATATTAACCCCCCTTCAGCACTGACAGCCATTCTCTCCGTAACATTTCTAAGTTCCCTAATATTCCCTGGCCAATCGTATTTACATAATCTATTTATTACATTCTTAGACACTTTCCTATAAATTCCCGTTTCCTTGTAGAATTCTCCCAAAAACTTGTCCAATAAAATAGGTATATCTTCTTTTCTTTCCCTTAAAGGAGGTACTTCTAATGTTAATACATTAAGCCTGTAGTAAAGGTCTTCTCTAAAAGTACCCTCCGAAACCATCTTCTCTAAGTCTTTATTAGTGGCACATATAACCCTTGCATCTACAGCTATAGGACTATCTCCTCCTATACGAAGTACCTCTTTCTCTTGTAATACTCTCAATAATTTCACCTGCATAGAAAAGGACATATCCCCCTATTTCATCTAAAAAAATAGTCCCTCCCTGAGCTAATTCAAATTTACCTATATTTCCGCCCTTTTTAGCCCCCCCTGTAAAGGCGCCTTCTTCATAGCCAAATAATTCTGATTCAAATAGATTTTCTGGTATAGCCGAACAATTTAGAGTTACAAAGGGACCATCAGCCCTTTGACTTTCATTGTGTATAGAATGGGCAAATAATTCCTTGCCAACTCCACTTTCTCCTATAACTACTACATTAGAATTTACTTTAGCTATTTTCTTTACCTTTTCCTTTGCTTCATTTATTTCTTTAGATGTGCCATATATTTCTTCTAAATCATATTTAGTCCTATTTATTTTAGCTAATTCATTTTTATATAGTTCTAGTTCTTTATTTATTTCCACATATTTTTCAGCAATATCCCTTGCCTGTTCCTCACTTTCAACTAGAAGCATACCAAATCCTCCAATGACTTCTCCCTCGTCATCAAATATGGGTATTCTATGAACTATGGCAGGCTTAGTTCCTGGAAAGATATGTCTTTCTGCTATACTGGCTCTTTTAGATTGTAATGTCTCTGGAAATTTAGATGTAGGATTTACATCTGTTACTAATCTACCTATTACATCCTCTTCTTTAAGTTTTAAAAAAAATCTAAAAATGCTTCATTCATATAAATAATATTTGCCTCTTTATCT
>JMBV01000369.1_pt1 | contig 14875 bp, 17 predicted proteins | sample 616531 | NCBI WGS metagenome assembly JMBV01 (sample SAMN02727904, study PRJNA239997) | anaerobic digester metagenome | biome: anaerobic digester; isolation source: mesophilic anaerobic digester inoculated with municipal waste water sludge... | place: Germany: Bielefeld University, CeBiTec ... | reverse complement strand
TAACTTCTCCCGGCTTTAATCCGTGTGATACGATGGCATCTTTTGAAGAAGAGAGCCCGGTTATTATTTGGCGCATCTCGTATCTGTTTTTCTTACTCTTCACATATACAACTTTAAGAGAGTCTTCTTCATAAATGGCTATTTGCGGCACCACTATAGTATCGCGGACCTGTTTTATGAATACCCGGCAGTTCGCAGTGAACCCGGTTTCTGGAAGTTGCAGCGCGCTATCGACTGAAGCTTCCACCTCAAAACTTTACTTTCGAATCTCTTTTATAAGGTTGCCCGACAGGTAGTTTTTTTTGTGATTTTCCATAAGCAATGTTATTGGGCATGGCATCGAAACTGAAACTTACGGAGTCATTTTCGTTTATCTGGCGAAATCCACTTCGCTCGCCATCATTTTTACTTTCATTTCAGATACTTCGGGCATAGTTATCAGCGGCATATTACTCCATACATTGTCGCCCATCTTAAGCTTTTCTCCTGTCATCATTGAATTAGATATGACGGCTAATCCTTTATGTGGAGCGCGTATGGTTAGGCCATCGAGGATTGTTTTTGCGTAGGTTAACCGGTTTGTTAATTGTTGAATATTAAGTTCTAATTTTTTTACTTCAGATTGATTTATGATCTCAAGTGCTTCGAGTTTCTTCTCAAATTTATTTTTCTCGATAATAGCTCTTTCAAGTTCTAATTCCTTGATTCGCTTCTGTGTGGGGGGGTGGAAAAACGTAGTTGTAGTGAGTCTAAATGTGCAATTTCGGTATCGGCTTTATTGTTTTTTTTACCTGCGCTTCAAGCATGGCGTATTGCATCTGTAAATCAGCTTTTACTTTACTTAATTGTGCTTCTGCCGTCTCAAGTTGAATAACCAAGTTATCGTGAGAGGTTTTACTGTTATTATCCTCGAGAATGCACATAACATCTCCTTCATTAACATACGTCCCGTCATCAATAAGGAAGGTAATAATGGCATCTACATTGCCAGGACAGGCTATTGTAGTATAGCGAACAGGTTCAGCAAAGCCGTCTATTACAAGGGTATTTTCAAAATCGGAGGTAAGTATGGGGTATGTTGAGATTTTTTTCTTTATTGTTCGTGTTGCACGAACATATAAGAAATAAAAGGATTAGTGTAAATAGAGTTGAATATTTTTCCACAATAGTATTTTGTAGATCATTTGAGCAAATGTAATATCTTTTTTTTATTTATAAAAATCGGCCAGCTTCTATTAGATAAAATTATGATTTGTTCTGAAATGTTACAAGTCGCAGAAAAGCCACGTCCCCCCCGTTCAAGCCAGTTCAATAAACAACCTCAAGTCGAAAAAAAACAGTGTTTACGGCGATACGTCGGCATATTCATGCCTGTTAAATAAATAACACTCACGTTTAGAGAACATTAGTTGCTACATATCTGGTGCATTTTTTTGCTAAATGAACAACTCTCTTGGTACAAGTGCTAAACAAGCCTGTAGTGAAGGCTGCACGGTTGCCACACGGAAACCGTTTCTATGGCATAAACCGCTGCAGATCGATCGATCTGCAGCGGTTTATGAGTACACCCGGCGGGAATTTTTGAAGAAAATATAAGAAAATAAAAGCTGATATGTTTTTGATAACTAAATAGATGAACGTTTCTTATGTTTGTCTGATTTTCTTGTTTTTTTTCCCTTATTTTATCGGTTTTGGCACTCCTTTGGCGCCTGATATATTGAATTATTTTTTTTATATTTGCAAAGTTAATAAAAATAAGAAAACTATGGCAAAGATAGAGGGTTAAAGTACTGATAATCCAAAGTTGCTGTGTAAAGAATTAAAAAACGGAACGCTTAGTTATATCTCGAATATTATTTGGGATACTCTAAAATTTACGATGAAAAAAACTGGAAAAGAAACTATTAAAAAGGATAGAAAAAAAAGAGTCTTTGAGTTTATATTTATTCAAGAATCCAAAAACACCGATTGAACGACAATCTAATAAAGAGACACTTGAATTGGCAAAAAATATTAGATTTTAAAGGGAGCAGCAATTTAAAGATTCAAAAACGGGTTATCGAATCTATACGACAAACAATGTGAATGTTTTTGATTGTATGGATGCTTATTATAATAGTTATACAAAGAAAGATGTGAGAATGGTGAAAGAAGCCATTCAACGCTTTAGAGATTTTATTGAACGTGAATATCCACTCTATAAAACCAGAATTTTGCCCGAACAGCTTAATAAAGAAATGATGCTTAAATTTGTAGACTATCTTCAAGAAAAGGGCAAAGGGAGTGGGGGGGCTGTAACGTATTATAAGAGATTTAAAAAGCTCATTAAATATTTGGTTGAGAATAACTATATCCAGAAAATCCTTGTGACGGTGTAATATGTAAGACAGATGAAGAAACTTTAAAGAAAGACATTTTAAGTGTTGATGAGATGGGAAAGTTGATCAATACTACTTATCCTAAGCAAAATCAAGAAGTTAGAAGAGCATTTATTTTTTTTGTTTATACACAGGTATAAGATATTGCGATGTTAAAGATTTACGTTTTTCTAATGTGGACTTTTCCAATAAGCTTTTATCATTTAATAAAAAAAAGACACGTCACTTTAGTTCTAAAAGTTGTGTAAATATCCCTCTGAATGATGGACTCCTAAAACTCATAGGGGGGGAGCCAATAGAGAATGAAGAGGGTGATGTTATAGATGGTGTTATCTTTAATTTACCAAGTCAAAACATGTGCCTAAAGTCCTTAAAGCATTGGGTGAAATTAGCAGGTATTCAAAAACATATTACTTGGCATTGCGCCCGACATTCTTTTGCTGTAAATATTCTAAACAATGGAGCCATTATTAAAACTGTTGCGAGCCTACTGGGACATAGTGGTTTGCAACACACAGAAAAATATACCCGTGCAGTGGATGAGCTAAAACAAAAAGCAATAGATAGTTTGCCGGAACTGAAATTATAAGTCAGAAAATGTTTACCTTTTATAAATCTTAGACTAAATCAAAGCTTTATATTGTCTTGCGCATTATATACTTCGTAAAGGTATTCACGAATGAATTGCGGAGCCCATTATTATAGGGCATGCCGAAGACAACGACATTAAAGATATCTATATACACTTGCACGATGAAGATGTGATATGAGAAATGGGAAAAAGAAAATCTTCCATTTGAACTTATTATTAACTGTGCTGATTCCATATCATTTTTCATCAACAAGAAAGCAGTTTTAATAGCCTAAATAAATCATCTGTTATAACGCTGCATTGTGTAATAGTCGGTATTTTACTGTAGTAATGTTTACATTCGGAAAAGATTAATCTGAAAATATTCCATTGAAGGAAGATCGGGCGCAAAGAGCGAAACTTAAAATGGTATGATTTTGAAATAGGCAAGTAATGTCATATTTAGTCGGGAATTCATTGTGTGGATATTAATATTGACAAGCATAGGAGAAAAAAAGGAATATTTGAGAAAATAAGTCAAAATCTAAATAAAAAGTTATTATACTTGTGTTTCAAGTTTTTTTTATCGCTTAAACGATTATTAAATAATGTCTAAACTAAAAATAATTAGTTATATGAGCATTAAATACTTATAATCGTTTTTCAGCAAAATACGAAAAAGTAAGGGTAAGTTCTTTGTAGGATTATCTCATAAGTGTGGATAAAATGTGTATTTAGATTCATTGTGAACTTAGATATTTTAATTAAATTATTTTTATGCGATATATGATTCGTTAAAGTAAAAATAAATAATAATAGCGTTTAACTAAATTCTGTTTCAGAAACCGACCAAATTTTCAGAAACCACAGGATGAGTAGTAAACGCCACGCAGAAAGCGTGGTACTTACTTTATGCTTGTGGTTGGGTTCTTGGTCGGACCTCTGAAACAGCGTGGGTAATACCACGCTGTTTTTTTTGTCTTATCTAATGATACTCAATGAGCTAAAGACAATATTGATTTATAAAAAGTGCGTTTTTTTTCATGAATTCTAACCTATGTGACAATTTTAAAAACAAAAAAACATGAGAGCAATTAAATTTTTAGTAAGTAAGGGTGTTTTTCTCATCATCTTGCTAATATCTTGTGTCAATAACGAGGTAGTAGGACAAATTGAAAAAGAAAACATAGTACTAAATCCTGACGACAAGAAAAAAAATCATCCTTACGAACCATTCAGATATTATATAACCCGATACATCTGAATGACGGAATCTTTGTGAGATAGCAAATCATATCAACAAATTGACAGGATGAAATATATTCATCATCTTATTTATAACAGAGCAACCGGAAATCCTGCACGTTTTGCTGGCAGATTACAGTTAAGTAAAAGACAGCTTTTTAATATTCTGGAAGAGATGCGAATAATGGGTTTAGATATTCGTTACGATAAAAAGAGCGAGACCTATTTCTATAACGGAAATATATATTTAGATATTTCTTATTCATTTAAAAAGTTGTCTAACAGTGAGGTGAAAAACATTAATGAAGGAGGAAGATTTTTCCAAAGTGCAATTTTATTTCACCCTGCTCCGTTAATTTTGCATTGTTGTTAATACATCACAAGTACGCATAGTGATGAATTAATTGCGGCAAGTTTTTTTTAGTATTAACAATTTTAATTATTTTTGTAAAATGAAAAATTTAGAATTTCAAGAACTCTCAATGGTAGAGTTGGAAGAGGTGAATGGTGGAGGAATTGATTTTTTTGTATGAGTTGTTTACAGGTAGAAGTCTGGCTGGAGACTTAAGAAAATTAGGCAAATGGTACTTAGAGGAAACTGGCGAGTATTGGGGGGGTGGAAATGCACCATCAAGTCCGCTCAGATAGTTAATGTGGAGAGAGTTTGTAGTATGCCTGCAAACTCTCTCTTAAAATAAGTCTTTTCCATTAAAATAGTTTTTAAAAATATCTTTCTGGTTTGTATGAAAGTCTTAAAAAAAATTGCAAAAACAAATATCCCTTTGTTTTCTCTTTTTTTTATCAATAATTTATTTTATAATAAAATTATTGTTTAACATTATCAAAGAGTTATTCAAAATTCCGGATACCTCTTTTAGAGAAAAATTGATAGATGAAAACTTCTCTGTTACTATCAATTTATTATTAGATACCTTAATTATTGCTCCAATAGTAGAAACGTTGATTTTTCAAGCTCTTTTCTATAAATATATCAAAAAGCCAAGATTAACAAGTGGATAATAATGGCAATTTCTTCAATTGCTTTTGGTCTTTTTCATTATTACTCTCTCTTTTATATACTAAGCACGACTGTAGCAGGATTTATTTTTGTTTACATGTACTTCTTAAGAGCCGAAATAAACAATAAACCGCTATTATCTACCATTTGTGCTCATTTCACTATAAACCTAATAGTAATAATTAATGTAATGATAGCACATTATCATAAGTTTGGCAATTGGTTTTGAACTTTTTTTATATTTGAGTCCGCTCCGAAAAGTGTTTTTTTAACCACTTAAACACATAGTTGAGGTGTTTAAAAGTGTATGCATCTGTTTGTTAGATAGATAAAAATAGAGATCAACTCGATAAACTTCTCTTCAATTAACAATTACAATCAGAAGATAGCAGTATAAAAATTAAATAGGAGCTGTCCTTTTGGAACAGTCCCTGGCTCTGAAAAATTTAACTATCCTATTCGTCCTACAAAGTTGCATTTACTAATTGAATTTACAATCTCAAAAAAACTGGTGCTTTCTTAATTCAATTTCTAACTTTTTTTTACGCGCGGAAGAGCTCACAGAGTTGGCATCTTTCGAGTGGTTCTTGTGATGTCTATCTTAATAAAAAAAATTATACTTTAGAGCGATATCATCAAAGGATCCGATTATGACCGGTTCATGAAATCACTTACTGGCTATAAAAAGAGGGCGGGAACAAACATGATGATGCTCCTGACTCATTGACCATTTTGGGTAAGTACATTGAAGATTTGGGAGTTCGTAAAACCATGAATAAGAAGACAGTGGATAGGAGAAGTGTTGTGTGAGATGTGTATTAATTTCAATTTTATGTTGTGTGAGAATTTTTATTTTTGAAACCGAAGCGATCTTTTATAATGTTATAAATATCAGGAGTGATTTTGTAGTTAGGGTTACTTTCAATAATTATATCTGTAGTTTCTAAATAGTCAACAATGTCTTTGAGGCTAACATTGAAGTCTTTACATGCTTTTATTAATCTCAATCCTGGACGTTCGAAGGTGTTGAAATATTTGAATAATCCTGATATATTTTGTTGTGCTTTTTTTTATTTCCTCCAATTGCTCAATCATATATGCATCTTTACCTTCAGTTACAGTTTCTTTAAATTTGAAGTCTCTTTGTGTTCGATATATAGGATTATCAAACTCTAGGTTATTAAAATTAATAGAGGTTATTGATGATTTCAATTCTTTTTGAAGTTTTGGGACACCTCTCATATCATTTGTGTAGAAAATTGTTCTTTCAGTTGTAATATCAAAAGGCAGTTTAGTGCCGAATTCGGCGATTGTAATTACTGGTCTAGCCGTTGAATGTCGGACTGCCAATTCATACATAACATTAGGATTTAATTCTGTGAGATTTGCAACTACCAAATCATGATTTAAAATACACTCTAAAATCTGTTTAGTAATAGACCCTGGTTGTGGCATTCTATGTGGAACAAATAGTTCAAAATCTAATGCTTCGAAGACAGGTGTTATTGAATCAATTACTCCTTCTGCCTTTTCTCTCGTTTCAGATCCTTCATCACCTATGGGGGTAATAATAAAGCACTTTTTTTCATGATTATAAATGATAAGTTGTATGATTCGCAAATATAGCTAAAAACCTCACTGCCTTCATTGTTTAAGTGAATAATATATGAGGGTTATCAATAGGGATGGCGCTTTACTTTGCTTCCAGCATTGATAATACTGGGATGTATAGTGATTCTGACTAGAGAAATCTCATTTTTTTGATCTATAACATAAGTATTTTCCAATCGCCTTGGTTTAGTGGTTTGCCTCTCGTTCGTGTAGCGAGGGGGGGTTTTTTTATGGAATAAAAAAACCGGGGGGGTTGGCCCGGTTAATTCAGTTAATCTTTGTCGGCGATTGCTGAAGCTTTTACAATTGATGTTCCAATCGGGAATACTGCAACTGTTGCCCTATCGACTGCTATTTCAATTGCAACTGTTGTGGATATGATTCGATCACCACTCACATAGAATACATCTCCATCAGGGAGTTTTACTTTGAATTTTTCCATGACAAATAATTAAATAGTTAATTCACAAATGTAATCATAATTTTAAATACTCCCTCACTTTCTCAATCGCTTCTTTTACACTTCGGACAATCAAATACTTACTGCCGCAGTTTTCCGCTTGTTTCTGGAACTCTTTCTGATCTAGTGACAGCTTGCCTGACTTTGTCTTAAACTCGAGGCAGAGCAGCTCAAATCACTTCAATTCTCCGAAAATCTTGTTTACCGGTATTACGTTCTGAATGTCGAGCATCCGGCTTGCAGTCTCGAGTTCCGTTCTTTTGAAATATACTTTTGCTATTTTCTTGTTTCCAGTCGGATACCCGACAATCCACCTTTTACTGCGCCATTCCTCTATTAATCTCCTGCCATACTGTTTCCGGGCCTGAGATTCTGTTACTACCTCAGAAGTAAGTCCAAGCCGGTTGAGAGTATTATATACACCAATTTCAACTGCTTTAATAATGATCTGTTCGATTGTTTTGTCATCCATAACTGTTAGAATGTTAATTGTTTTGCGAGTTGGTTTTTTATATTTCTAATCCCAGCCAACGCCTTGGCCAGGTTGTTAAAGTGATTCTTCAATCAAACAAATCATTATTAGTTCATTCGTTTGATTTGGTCCTGTAGCCCTCACATATTCGCTGTAATTGATCGAATGATTCAATCTGGTGGGTCACCCCATTGATAATAATGATGCCTGAAATCGGCTCTTTTGAGGCAAACAAATCAGTTATAGGGACCCCCAAGGGCATTTGCAATCTTTTTCAAGGTCTCTAGGGTAGGATTGCCATTAATGGCCTTTGAAAGACCCACTTCTGACATCTTTGTCCTTTCTGCCAATTGTTTTGAGTAATACCGATTTCCTTGCAAATTTCTAATACTCTAAGTTTCATAAGCAATATTTCTAGTTTTACAGCAAATATAGTATTTCCTATCACTCTATATAACTATAAAGCAAATAGATTTTATAAAACATAACCGTATGTTTAATGATTTGTGATTTTTTAATTTGTTTCTTGCCTTTTGTATTATATATATGGTTACATATGTTGCATATATATTAGCCTATATGTTTAATTAATTGTTGCGTTTTAAGTTGAAAAATTTGGAGAATAAGGATAGATCGATTAACAAACAAAATTTATTGATATGGAAAAAAACATTAAGCGATTTTAGAAACGTGAACCTTTCTGAGGGAACAAAACAGTACATAGTCGCATATAGAGTTGCAAATGAGGCTGCGAACATTACCTGCAAAGAATTGGAACGCATCTGGGGGGGATTAGATCGGAAAGAAATGATGACAGATAAGTTATTTCGCACACTCGGAGAGTTCCAAGCCGAGATATTGAGATTAATGGGATTGGCTATAGAAGCAAATCTGAGAGAAGAAGACGACAGTAATGAAATATAAACTTTTATGCTTATAACTACAATGCGTAAGTCAAGATCAATAGTGGTAAATCATACAGACACCGGCACACCCTCTTTTTTTTCAAAACTATTTGCAAAACAGACGTAATCAATCACGTGAGAGATGGATATGAGAGATGGCATAACTATGCTGTTTACCATAACCAGGATAATGGAGAAAAGGCCACAAAGGTTCTTAATGAAGTGATTTTTGATTTACTGCAGGAACCAGTTGAGCGACTTGCTGAATTACTTCATACAATGGCCGGCCAGTACACTGAACTTGATATGCTGGTACTGCAGACAATTAAAGACAAATCAACAATTAATCCAAAAAAACTAAAAAGTATGAATGCATTAAAATTTACACCGGAACAAATGAGAAACGTGAAGTTAAGCGATGGAACAAAAGAGTATCTGGTAGCTTACAAAGCTGCAGAAGAAGCAACCAATATAGTATATGAACAAGTTGAAAAATTGTGGGGGGGAGTAGACCAGGCGCAGGAAATGATTAAGCCATTGTTTGATGCTTACTATAGCTTGCGGTCTGAGATCCTCAATCTGATGATGAAAGAGATCGATGAGAAACTGGGCGTATTGAAATGTACTGAAATTTAAAACTGGTTATTATGATACATAGATACAAAGGGAGTTTCTTTTCCGATGCTGATTCAGCGGATATCCGTAAAGGTGATCTAGTTTTAGTTGATGGAATTGTCGGAGAACTGATGTCAGAATTCGATCCTGACTACCTGGAACTAACTGTCGAGAGTGGTGTATGTCATTCTGTAATCGGATTTACTGAAGTCAGGAAATTAAAAAGATTGAGTTACAAACGCTCTATGTCAGTACCGCCTATCCGTATTGAGTATTAATCACTAATTATATTTGATAGTATGGACAAAGAGAGAATTTGCCACAGGTTGTAAAAGAAATCACCTATGGATCGGACATGAAGTATAAACAGTAAATTATAACATCCGGCACGGTGATAAGCGTATTCTACTGAGCCGTAAAAACCTGTTTAACCTTTACGCATCGATAGCTGATTTATTGCATGATGAAGAAGTAGAAGCTGATAAGGTTGAGATAAAAGAATGAAGGAGAAAATCTATTCACCAATTGATTGAGCGGGTTAACACCCGCTTTTTTTTGTGTAAAAAAAAGGTTTCCGGTATATATTAAAGTACATTTCTATACAACGATATTCCATCCAACAGGAATTATTGATCCCCGGCTCTTAGAATAGTGCTGGGGATTCTATATTTATTAAGTAGGCAACTATTAAACACTGAAATTATGATAACTATTGAAGAGGTAAGGAAGTACATTACAAAGCGATATGAGAGATGGCTGGATTATTCCAAATATCATTGTGCAATGCAAGGGATGGCCGGTGAAGAGGTGGACCTACTAAACGAAGTGATGATAAGTCTATTGGAAAAGCCGGAAGAGAAGCTATTGGAACTTTACAACAAAAAAAACATAAACAATACCGCAAACTGGACTACTTCGTTTTGAGAATGATCAAGATGAATGCCACATCAGATACGGCCCCATACCGGCATAAATATAAACCAATCCCGGTTGATGCTAATATCAATTATTCCCAGCTCGAGATCGAGGACCTTGCAGATGATGAAGAGGACAGAGCCGGGGGGGAGATCCTGCGGAAAACGAGAATTATTCGGGAAGCCATTGAAGATATAGAGCCTCATACTGATCCGCTCGATATTGAAGCTTTTTGTTTTCGTTACTTTGATGGAGAATCCGGGGATAACTGGAAAGAGAGCGATATAAACAGAAAGATATGTTATAATCGTTCCTATCGGGCAAGAAATTCAATAAAAGAATTTATTGAAAATTATGATACCAGGATATTAAAGGTAAAATCGATTTGGTATAATTTTGCCGGGTGAGATAATTTGCGATTAAATGATTGGTTCCTCGTTCGTGCAGCGAGGGGTAAAAAAAATTACTGTATATATAGCAAGTGAAGAATGATTCACATTATTCGAAAGGTATTATTGAAGTAGTTTCTTACCTTCCAATATTTTTAAATATTTTCCTTTACTCAAAGGACAATTGGCTAATTCCATGAATTCTTTTTTTTGACAATTTACATTGATCACTCATTTGTTTTATGAGAAAGTCATCGATGTCCGAGTTGCCGTGGCTAATTTTTGTATATAATACAAATTTGCCTTCGTGGTGTAATTCTAGATATTTATGGTCATCACTTTTATCTGGAGAATCAATGAATCCCTTTTCTTTAAATTACGATAAGTTTTCTTTGGATCTAATACGCTCATTATTCAGTGCCTAAGACTATATTATTAATATTTATCTTAATCAGTTTGTTTCGTTCTGTTAATTGATCGTCGTTGAGGGTATTTAACCTCCTATATATGAAATCGAACTCTTCTGCAAAAGAAGCTTTAGCTTCATTCTCATCTCTCCCAGTCCCAATAATATCTAGCATTTCTGATTTGATTACATAGTAATTATTCTCCTTCTGAAACGATGATATTAAAGGATATCGTAAACAATACACTTTAGTCGGTGTTGAGATTTTCTTTGGAGCATATCCAAGTGTAAAGTTAGAGTCACTAAAAGATTCAATGACCCTTTTCTGGGTGGTTTTTTTCACCTTCCCTAAATTCTTTAACAAATCCAACGACCTCGAGCTCCGTTTTACTTATTTCTTTATCAATTTCGATTATGGGGGTTATCAACTCTTTCTTGGCAGCTTCTTTGAATGTGTTTATTTTATATATAGGTGTGATTTTCTTTGTTCTTCTATTGTAATCAACGAAACTTACCGGTGAATCTTTAAAATTACTTGTAAATGAATATAAATTCTCAACAATTGGGGGGGTCCTAGCTTCAGGGTTAGGCAATATTTTTTTTAGTTCATAATAGTCTCCTTTGTTCGCAATTTGTAAGACATTGTTAAAATTATCATTTACAAGATTTCGTTGAGACTCCCATAAGAAACCTGATTTACTTTCTGCTCTAGAAGAATATGAAAATTTTGGAACAGCACTAGCTTTTTCGAACCCAGTCAACTCAAGTTGGAAATTATTTAGGTCGATAAATTCATCTGATGATAATGTGTGTTTTGCAATTGATATTATCAAATTCTGAAAGTCTTTGGCGATTTTAGCTAATACATCTACAGGTAAAGAATTATATCTACCCAATTCCCCCCCACCAATTTCAATATATACGCCGCTGTTTAAATCAACTTTCATATTGTAAGAACAAAAAAAATACTTTCGCACAAAAATATATAAAATATCCAACAAAACAGTGTTTGAATATTTAAGTTTAATTTTTGCCTGACTTTCTTATAGAAAAGAAAGCAAATGATCACGGTAATCTACCACATGCGCAAATGAAAACAACCAGTAAAGATATTTTGCAATAACTTAATAAAATGAAATATAAAATGAATTTTAATAGACCAGGGGTTGTTGACTTTTTATTCAATACCCGCGAAGAGCTTTTATGAGCACATCTGCTAGTTTAATAGCCCTGCTAGCAACCATGTTGTCTGGTGTATTAGAATTATCAGTTATATTGATACAGTATACTTCTTTTGCAATTTCGTACCTGCGTTGTTCCCAATCGATTGCTTGTTTCCCATCTTTAAGTTGCTCAGTTAAACTCATGATTATAAAATTTAAATAGTTAATTCACAAATATAGACATTATTTTAAATAAAACTTCATTTCTTCGATAGCTTCTTTCACACTTCGGACAATTACATATGTACTTCCGCAATTCTCAGCCTGTTTTTGGAACTTTTTTTTATGGTTTTACTTTGCCGGGTGAGATAAATTAAAGCTACTTATCTTGTTATTAAATAAACTGGATCTGAGAAAATAATTCGGTGCATTTTTTTACTGATTTCTATGATGTTTTGCAAATGTTATGCAAAATGATAAAAAAAACAAAACCCAAACAGCTGAATATTAGCTGAATGGGTTTGCTTCAAGTACACCCGGCGGGAATCGAACCCACATCGTCGGAACCGGAATCCGGTATTCTATCCATTGAACTACGGGTGCAGGGTTTAATATTCTTTACCTGAAAGTGGCGTTGTTCCAATGCAAAACAACGGTATCACTTTTCAGAAAAGGCTCTATCTGCATTATCTGATCGGCAGTAAGAAGATGTTTGTAATTGAATGTCAGGACCAAATCGCTTGTATCATTACTGAATTTTGCCGAGACCGGATAAATGTGAGGCAAAGATACTGCATATTTATAATTTTCCATCTCTTTTTTTTGAAGAATCGAAGAAAAATTCCTCCGAAATATCCGGTATAAGGGGTTTGCCTGAAATTTCATTCCACTCTGTGTCGTAAAAAGTGATGTGGCTGTCGCATACTTCTCCGCATACGGTTTTAATCATGCAGATGATCATTGAATCTTGTGCTACGGGAAGCAATTTCAACTGGATTGTACCTACACCGGAGGTTTTTATCTCCAGTAGATCGTCATTCTGCTTTATTTTACTTATCTCTCCCAGCGTATAGGGTATGGTCGTTTTGCCAGTGTTTACAAGCAGCATGGTTTTGTTGCCTTCAGAGATACCCGGAAGCAGGACAGTCGGCATCGACTTGAACAGATCACCGATGTTTTGTCCGTAGCTTACAGATATTACGAAAATTGAGAGAAACAGTAATATTTTCCTCATATGTCTATTTTGTTAAAATACCGATCTGGTTCATATCTGTTGCCGGTTTTCCTCCATCGGCACCACTGAGTGCTTCGAGTTGAAAGTAACGGGCATTGATTGTCTCGCTGAATATTATGCGTTGCGGGATGGGGGGGTTGTTTTTGATGTTGCTGAACTCTCCCTTTTGGCATTAACCCAGGTATTACCATCGCCGCTCACCTTGAAAATATATGTGAAAACCGGTTCCCTGTTATCAACGGGTCTATATGTAAACCCTTTTATCTTGTAAAGCTCACCAAGGTCAACAGTAAGAGGGTTGTCACTGGTGATTTTCCACGACTCGGCGGAAATATCTGATAACTGCATCTCTTTGGCTGCTTCTTCCAGTAGCGGTGCATAATAGGCACCCACTTTTGCAATGTTTGCAATGTCGCGTGTTTCTGAGATTGTGACCCTTAGTACTGTAGGTGCTACATCATTGAATTTGAGCAATCGTTTGTAACCGATGGTAGTACCTTCGGCCAGTTTCACCCATTCATTGTTTATTAGCCCTTCTAATATAAACTCTTCCACACGCTGGCCCTTGCGGATATCTTCCTGAAGCATAACAGTGTTGATTGTTTCTCCCGGCTGAATTGAAAATTCTTTTGAGGCACCTGAACGGGCTTTCCAGGCTGCTTCTCCATCGTTAAGCTTTTCATTTCTGAAGGTGTTTCTGATATATGAGCCAAACAGATTCAGGCGTTCGGCATCAACCTCATGTATTCTGCCTCGTTTATCTGGTGGTATGTTAAGTAACAATACCGAGTTCATGCCTACAGAATTAAAATAGATGTTCACTAGCTGCTGCAATGTTTTTACCTGATTATCCTGTTCAGGATGATAGAACCAGCCCGGGCGAATTGATACGTCAACTTCCGACGGGTACCAGTATAGCGTCTGTGCTTCAGAAATAAGCTGACGGCTGCCTAACTCTTTTGAAGTGGGGGAGATATTCAGGCGTTTGTTTTCATTTGTGATGGCTTCGTTGATATTAGGCTGCAATGGCGTTACGCTCCACTCAGTTTCTCTACCAAGTCCTTTTTCATTACCTACCCACCTTACATCGTCACCCATTATTGCTTTAACCGCCTTTGGCTGTAGGCTGTCGATAACATGATAGAAACGTCCCCAGTCGTACTCCTGTACTTTGCCGTTGGGGGCCTTCGCCATTGGCTCCATCGAACCACACTTCGTGAATTTCCCCATAGTTTGTAAGCAGTTCAGTAAGCTGTTGGGCAAACATTGCATTATATTTTGGCGAGTCGCCATAGCTCGCCGCATTCCTGTCCCAAGGTGAAAGGTACACTCCAAACTTCATATTGTATTTGTCGCATGCCTCTTTCACCTCTTTTACCAAGTCGCCATAACCATTGTGCCATGGCGACGATGCCACTGAATGAGACGTAGTTGCGGTAGGCCATAGACAAAAACCATCGTGATGTTTTGCTGTAAGGATAAGCAATTTAAAG
>JMBV01000368.1_pt1 | contig 14890 bp, 27 predicted proteins | sample 616531 | NCBI WGS metagenome assembly JMBV01 (sample SAMN02727904, study PRJNA239997) | anaerobic digester metagenome | biome: anaerobic digester; isolation source: mesophilic anaerobic digester inoculated with municipal waste water sludge... | place: Germany: Bielefeld University, CeBiTec ... | reverse complement strand
TACCTATCCCCCCCCAACGACATCAACACTGTACACTCAACATGGCTGGTCCACGGAAACATATCAAGCGGTTGGCTCTTCCCCCCCACCATATACCCGCCTTGGGACAGAACAGCCAAATCTCTGGCTAATGTGGCGGGGTTGCAGGATACATAGACGATTTTGGGGATCCGGGCGGCCAATAGTGTCTGCAGTACAGCCCCATCGCAGCCTTGACGAGGGGGGGGTCAACCACAACAGCATCCACCTGATAGCGGCTAATTAACTTAGGAACTTCATCTTCCGCCCTGCCGTGGATAAATCGAGCGTTATCAATGCCGTTTAATTCCGCGTTGCGGCGGGCATCCCAAACCGCGGCAGCCACCGCCTCTACCCCCCCTATTACTTTGCGTGCATTTTGCGCCAAATAAAGGCCGATGGTGCCCGCTCCACAATATAAATCTAGGATGGTCTCCGTTCCCGTTAAGGCCATTTTCCTCTGCACCAAATCATAAAGCACTTTTGTCTGAATGGAATTTATTTGGAAAAACGATTGGGGGGGAAATGGCATACTTTAGCTGCCCGATTGTTTCCGTTAGATAAGATTCACCCCAAATAACAGCGGTCTTTCGGCCGAGAACAATGCTAGCCGCTTGATGGTTAACATTATGGACGATGCTCACCAACTCGGGAACCTCCGCGGTCAAGCGAGAGACAAGTTCTTCCTGGCGCGGCAGCTCGTTAGTGCGAGTAACCAGGATCAGCATTAGTTTATTTTCCGCAAAGCTGGCTCGGATCACTACATGCCGCAGTGTTCCGCTCTGCCCCCCCGCCCACTCATAAGGCTCTATTTTCAAATCAATTACGGCCTCTTTTACCGCTAACGCCAGCTTAGTAATTAGGGGGGGATGCTGAATCTGGCATTCAGCCAGATCAACGATCTCGTGACTGCCTTTGATGAAAAACCCAAGGCTGCCTGATCCCCCCCTTGCCTTCCCACCGGCAGTTGAGATTTATTGCGATAGAAGTAGGGGTTATCCATACCGCGCGTGGGTAAACGGCACATCAAGCCCGCCAATCCGCTGCATCGCATCCTGAATGAGCTGTCTTTTCCATTCCAGCTGCGCTTTATAGTCCAAATGTTGGAGCTGACAGCCTCCGCAGCCGGGCGCATGTGCACAGCCGGGGGCGATCCTTTGGGGCGAGGCGATAATTATTTCCAACAGCCGGCCTTGGGCAAAACGCCTTTTTACTTCGGTCAATGCCATCCTAATCATGTCACCGGGCAGGCTGCCCGGGATAAAGACCACCCTGCCATCAACTCTGCCACCCCGCGCCTTCATGGCTCAGCCCGGTAATCTCCACGGTAAATTGTTCCCCCAACCTTCCACTCGGGCATATCTTCCTCTCCTTCAAAAAAACCGAGGACGCGCTGTCCTCGGTTCGCACTTATTTCTTCTGAGCCTGAGCATGGAGTAGGGTTTAACCGGTACCATGGGCATACGCACCACATAATTAGCGTGGGCTTCAGACAGCTTTTCCCCCGTTGTGTTATCAACCATGCTTTCAATTGTAGTTATTAGGTTTGGGGGGGCTTTGGGCTGCATTATTTCCACTTCTTCTCCAATCACGAGCTTATTGCGCACATCAACAACTGCTTGTCCCGGCTGTAAAAGATAATCTTGTACCAAGCCCACCACATCATAATCCCGCACATAAGAACCACTGGGACGGTGAATACCTGCCCCCCCGGAAGGGACGAAAAAGCCTGGGTAATAAGGGCGGTGGCTCACTTTATCTAACTCTGACAAAAGTTCGGGTGGCAGAGTGTAGTTTTTGGGATCGGCCGCGTAAAGATCCAAAGCAAGGCGATAAGCCCGCACAACGGTTGCCACGTAATAAGAGCTCTTCATCCGGCCCTCTATCTTCAAACTGTCAACCCCCCCGGCTTTAACCAGTTCCGGGATATATTCAATCAGGCGCAGATCTTTGGAGTTGAAGATGTGGGTGCCCCCCCCTCATCTTCCTCAATGGGCAGATACTGGCCCGGCCTCTTTTCTTCCACAACCGCGTAGCGCCAGCGGCAGCTTTGGGCGCACTGGCCCCCCCTATTGGCATCCCGCCCCCCCGTTAACACATTGCTTAAGAGGCAGCGCCCGGAATAGGCAACACACATGGCCCCCCCGTGCACGAAAACCTCAATCTCAATCTCCGTTTCCCTGCAGATCCGCTCCAGTTCTGCGCCAGATAGTTCCCGGGCCATAATCAATCGAGACAGGCCCAACTCCTGCCAAAACTGTGCCGCCCGGTAATTAACCGTATTAGCCTGGGTGCTCAAATGGAGACGCCTTCTTGGGGCATATTGCCGCGCCAGCTTGTACACGCCCAAATCAGCCAAAATAATGCCGTCCACTTGTAGTTCTTCTAATTTTTGTAAATAAGGCGGCAGTAAATCTATCTCTTCGTTGCGGGGGGGATAAACGTTAACAGTTACATATATCTTCACGCCTCGGCCATGGGCAATTTCCAGTATTGTTTTCAACTCTTCCAGCTAAAATTACCCGCCTGAGAACGCATGCCAAATTCTTTACCGGCCAGATAAAGGGCATCCGCACCGTATTCCATGGCGACCAAGCCCTTTTCCATGTTACCGGCCGGAGCCAAAAGTTCCGGTATCTTCACATATCTTCCTCCTAGTAACCTAAAGAACGCCGTGCCTGCAAATGCTGATCATAAGTCTCGCTAAATTGATGTGTCCCGTCCCGCTTGCTCACGAAGAACAGATAGTCCGTTTCGGCCGGTTCTAACACCCCCCCTAAAATGGAACGCAGCCCGGGGGGGCTGGCAATCGGCCCGGGGGGGCAAACCATAATTGCGATAGGTATTATAGGGCGAATCAATCTCCAGATCACGGTACAGCACCCGCGGGCGATCTTCTGCCGTGACATAGCGCACAGTCGGATCCGCCTGCAGCGGCATATTGATGGCCAGCCGGTTGAGATACACTGAAGCCACAATGGGCCTCTCCCAGTCAACCATTATTTCCCGCTCCACTATGGAGGCCAACGTAACAACTTCGTGGAGAGAAAGTTCGCACTTCTCCAGATATTCCTTCACTTCCGTATTAATCACCTGCACAAATCGATCAACCATTTGCCCGATTAAATCTTCCTCGGTTTGGCCCAGGCTGAAGTAATAGGTGTCGGGGTACAGATAACCTTCCAAGGATAAAATGGGCAGATCAATCGGGGGATTCCCCCCCGAAGACTTGCGACGCATCTGCCGCCAACTCCGCAAAACGATCCGCATTGGCCAAGCCCTTGCGTTCTAGTTCCGCGGCAATTTGCCTGATTTCGAAACCTTCCGGAATTACAACCCGCTCGGTGGTCACATCACCACTGCGCAAATGCTCCACAATCTCCAGTGGTCCCATATTAGCATCGAAAAGATAATAGCCCGCTTGCAGTTTTTGTTCCGCTCCCGTTAGTATAACCGCGAGGCGGAACATAAAACGGCTGGCAAGTAATTCCTCGTTCGCTAAAATTTCGGCAATGCGCTTGGCGCTTGCCCCGGATGGAATGTGGACAACTTTTTTTCAGTGCACCAGGCTCCGAACTGGCCGGCCGCATACCAAACATCATTACTGATGCCAAACCAATACAAATGATCAACGCCGCCACTAGCACAAAACGGACCGCATCATACCAGGTCCGTTTTGAAGCTACTTGAACATCAGCGGGTATGGAAACCACCCCCCCAAAAACGAAATGAATCGGTTTATTCCAGATCCTCCGATTCCAAAATGGAGACAATTCGTTCGAATTCGTCATCATCTTCAATATCCATAAGGATCTCTTCGCCGTCTTCATCCGTTTCAACGCGGAAGATATATGCTCCATCTTCCGGGTTTTCATCCGGTAACAGCACGGCATACACCTGTTCATCGATTTCCAAGTATTCCAAAACGGTAAAACTGTGCTCAATATTATCTTCGTCGATAAGGACAATGGTGTCGTCGAGTTCAAAATCCTCTTCCTGATAAAGATCATCGTTATTCCTGTGATTGCCCGTCATTTTCATTCCTCCCTTTCACAATTATTCTTTACGCCCGGTGATCTAAATATGCCTGCAAAATTACGGTGGCAGCCACCTTGTCTATCACTTTTCGCCGTTTGGCGCGGCTCACATCCCCCCCTTCTAGGAGAACGCGATTAGCAACCACAGTAGAAAAGCGTTCATCCCAATATTCTACCGCAAGTTCCAATGTCCTTGTCAATTCTTCCCCCCCGAACTGATACATTTTCTCCGTTTCCGGCCCATAACTTCCATCAGTCCTTCTAGGCAGCCCCACAACAATCTTACCCACTTCATGTTCCCTCACCAGCGTCTTTAAAGCAGCCAAATCCTGTTCTAAGGAAACGCGCCTAATCACGGTCACACCCTGGGCGGTCCAGCCCAATGGATCACTGACCGCAACGCCGATAGTTTTTCTCCCACGTCTAAGCCCATGATGCGCATCTTCCCATCCCCCCCTTTAGATCACCTTGATGGCAAACTCCGGGCAGCTGGCGCCGCAGTAGCCGCAAAAAAACACACTCATCCCTATGAAGAACCACCGCTTTCCCGCCCCCCCTCAGCCCCCCCAATGCCCCCCCGTTGGGGCAAGCATTAACACAGGCGCCACAACCGATGCACCAATCATCAATGTGCAACCGGCGGGTTGTTGGTTTCGGTTGGGGGGGCAGATCACGCCGGCCTTGAAAAAGGCGGCGTTGCTGTCCACCTCGGCGGCGCTTTTCATGCCAACCGCAATGGAATGAATTTCATCCTTAGTAAGAAGATACTCGAAGGACCGGGACCAATCGGCCAGTAGGTGACCGCCGCCCAGCGGCTTCATGGCATAAATCCCTTTTCCGCATGCGGCGGCTTTTTCGATTGCCGCCAGCATTTCTTCACCGGAACCCCCCCTTGGATACCGATCCCGGTTTTATTGATCAAGGGCGAGATAATCTGTATGCCCGGAACTTCACAGGCCGCAAGCACTCCCTGCACATGATGGGTGGAGATCCCCCCCACCGCCTGCACCACCCCCCCGGCACGCTGCGCCTTCCACAAAACCTCTAAGGCAGGCCAGTGCCCGCGTAGGGTGTGGTTGGACTCCTGTTCATGCAGAAGGAAAATTGGGATAACATCTATCCCCAGCCCCCTTTCGGGCCATTTCCAAACTACGCTCCATGCCCTCCCGCGTGTAGGCGTAGGATTTTGTCGCCACGATGATGGGGGGGCGTTTGCTCTGCCAGTTTTTGAGAGCAAAACGAATGTGTTCATAGGTCCCATATAGTTCAGCCGTATCAATAAAATTAACACCCAGCTCCAGCGCATGGCGGATAATTGCACCGCCTTCCTCGGCAGTAAGATTTCGCTGCAGAGGCCCTATTGTCAAAGCGCCAAAACAGAGCCGGGAAACTTCGAGCCCGGACTGGCCCAGTATTCTATATTCCACTAGCACACCTGCTTACAGACATTTAAATAACACCCCAAGAGTGTTGGGCCCGCAATGGTTAGAGATGGTGCAGCCCGCCTCGGTAATCAGAATTTCTTCGAACAGGCCCAGCTTTTCCACTTCGAAACGTACTGCTTCCACCGTTTCGGCCGCACAACCCGCGTGAGTGATGAAAATTCTTTTCGGATCAATGGGGGGGCCCCATTCTGCAAACGCTTGCGTACATAGGCTGTGGCCGCCTTATCAAAATTACCGCGGAATTTGCGGCCAACCACCATTGTCCCCTCCCGCACCTCGATAGAGGGTTTGAGTTTCAGAATTTTAGCGCCCTGGGCTGTAATGGACGAACACCGCCCGCCCCCCCGGGCCAAGTATTCGAGCTGATCGATGATAAAACTGGCATTCACCTTAAGCGCAGCCGCCTTTAGCCGCCGATGAATTTCTTCCGGTTCTACACCCAGCGCAGCTAACGCCGCCGCGTCACAAACCAAATGGCCGCTGCCCGTGGATAAATTACGGGAATCAAGGACATAAACATTAGGGAAATCTGCCGCGGCAAGCATGGCATTGGCATAACACGAAGATAATCCCGAACCAAGGCAGATGTGAATTACAGCGTCAGATTCGGAACTCAGTTTCCGAAAATGCTTTTGGTATTCAAAAACGTTGACAGCCCCGGTGTTGCAGAGTTTCCCTTCCTCAAAGAAACGAAACACGTCTGCCGGGGCTATATCCACCCCATCTTTATAAATTTCCTCGTTGACAATAACGCTTAAAGGAATAATAGCAATATCCAACTCTTCTATTAGTTGCTGAGATAGATCACAAGTGCTGTCTGCACTAATTATAATCATCACCAAGTACCCCTTTACAACACGGCAAAACTAAATGAACCTATTCTTTCAGATAATGCTTTACCAATTCTTCAAGGACAATATCTCGCTCAATCTGGGCGATTAAAGTGCGTGCATTTTTATGGCTGGTGATAAACGTGGGATCCCCCCCGGAAATCAAATACCCCCCCACGATCTGCCCAAAAGGATTGTATCCCCCCCTCTCCTGCAGAGCGGCGTAAACATCCTGCAAAACGGTTCTTACCGCTGCAGATTCATCTTCCACCGATTTGTAGCGAAACAATGCCGTTTTATCGTGCGCATCACTCATGATATCCCTCCTTGCAGAAAACGGTGGCCAGCCGGCAGCCGGCCTTAGTATTTATTGTTCTCTGGTCAAACCCCCCCTGTTCCCTCCATTTGTTCACGCAAAACTGCTTCCCCCCCGAGCGAGCGCCTCGGGTAATTTTTCAGGCAAACGCCCGCCCGCTTGGGCCATATCAGGCCTACCGCCGCCACCACCGCCACAAATTTGGGCGACATCTTTGATCAGGCGTCCGGCGTGCAGCCCGTGGCCCACCAAAGATTTGGAAATCATGCTCAGCAACAGGACCTTACCCTCAGCCCGAGCACCGAGAATTATGGCAACGGGATCAAGCCTATCCCGCAGGCGATCGCCCAATAAGCGCAGTGTCTCGCCGTCTTCCGCCTCAACTTCAGCCACAACCAGAGAATTAGAACCTATTTTTCAGCGTTAGAAACCAGCCCTTCCAGCGCAGCCAGGGCGTTTTTTTTGCTTAAGCAGGGCCATTTCTTTCTTAAGCTCTTTGTTTTCTTCAAGCAGGCTTTCCACCTGGTGCGGTAGTTCGCCCACCTGAGTCTGCAGCAGATCCTGCAGCTGTACCAAAACTCCGTCCCTTGCCTTTAGATAATCTAAAGCAGCCAAGCCAACCACGGCCTCAATGCGGCGTACCCCCGGCGGCAACACTACCCTCCGACACGATTATAAAAGGACCGATTTCACCGGTAAAGGCGACATGGGTACCTCCGCAAAGCTCCAACGAACGCTCACCCACCTGCACCATGCGCACTTCATCGCCATAACGTTCGCCAAAAAGGGCGATAGCCCCTTGTGCTTTAGCCTCTTCGAAATCGGTAAGAGCGGCAGTAACGGGTTCATTACTTAGTATCCTGCCGTTAACCTCAGTTTCGATCCGCTGCAGCTCATCTGCCTCCAGCGCTTCAAAATGGGTGAAATCGAACCGCAAGCGTTCCGGCCCCACATAAGAACCGGCCTGATTCACGTGTGTGCCCAAAATATCACGCAGAGCGTTGTGCAGCAGATGTGTGGCAGTATGATTGCGGGCCGTCTGCAAACGACGCGATTTGGTAATGGCGGCCCTAACGCTGCTTCCGGCTGTGATAATCCCTTCCTCAACGACGCCGAAATGGCTGATCAGCCCTTCAACCGGCCTGCGCACATCACTAATGCGCACTCTGCCCGTGGAACTCTCAATTACACCCGTATCGGCCACTTGCCCTCCCCCCCTCTGCATAAAAGGGGGGGTGCGATTTAAAATAAAAGCCGCCTTGGTGCCTTGTTCCGCCTGATCAACACTTTCTCCCTCAACAATGATGCCTAATAATTGGACTTTAGCCTCATCCTGCCCATAGCCGACGAATTCCACCGTGACAGCTTCCGCGAAATCCGTATACGCTTCCAGGCTGCTATCTAAGTAGCCCTGCCCCGCGCGAGACTTGCGCGCCCGCGCCCTTTGGGCTTCCATAGCCTGTTGAAAGTCCTCTTCTCGAACGGCCAGCCCCTCATCGGCCAGGATTTCCCTGGTCAAATCAAGGGGGGGAAATCCAAAGGTATCATACAGTTGAAAGGCGTCTTGCCCTGAAATTGCGTCCAAGCCGGCCTGACGTGCTTTTTTTAGTCAGTTCTTCCAAGAGGTGCATCCCCCCCTGCTCGAGGGTTGCGTTAAATCTTTCTTCCTCCAAGCTTACGATGCGGAAGATGTAATCCTGCCGCTCCAGCAGCTCGGGGGGGTAAGCACCGCCCATTTGTTCCAGTACCTGGGCCACGATTCGGTTGGCAAACGGTTCATTTATCCCCAGCAGCCGCCCGTGGCGAATCGCACGGCGGATCAGACGGCGCAGCACATAGCCCCGGCCTTCATTTGTGGGCAAAACCCCGTCCGCAATTAAGAAGCAACCGCCCGCAAATGATCGGCAACCACCCTCAGGGAGACATCCTGTTGTTCGCTTTGATGGTAGCCTATCTTGGCAATCCGAGCCGCCTTCCCCACTATGGGATGAATATTGTCAATTTCAAAAATACTCGTTTTACCCTGCAGTAGCGCTGCCACCCGTTCTAGGCCCATCCCCGTATCGACCCCGGTCTGCTTAAGGGGGGGTGTATTTATCGCCGTCCTGGTGGAATTGGATAAAGACCAAATTCCAAAATTCTAAATACCTGTCGCAATCACACCCCCCCGGTTTGCAGTCGAGCCGGCCGCAGCCGAATTCTGCACCCCCCCGATCAATATGGATCTCGGAGCAGGGGCCGCAGGGTCCCGAACCCGTTTCCCAAAAGTTGTCCTCTTTGCCTAGGCGGACTATGCGCTCACTTGGTACGCCGACCTTGTTGTGCCAAATGTCAAAGGACTCATCATCATCGAGATAGATTGTGACCCACAATTTATCTTCAGGAAGTTTCAAATGTTCCAAGACAAATTCCCAGGACCAAGGAATGATTTCCTCTTTAAAATAGTCCCCCCAAAAGAAAAATTGCCCAGCATTTCGAAAAAAAGTACCGTGCCGGTCAGTGCGCCCCCCCACATTTTCAATGTCACCTGTCCTAATGCATTTTTGGCTGGTGGCTATGCGAGGATGAACGGGCTTTTCCAAGCCCAGAAAGTAACGTTTGAAAGGCACCATGCCCGCTACCGTAAGCAGCAGCGTCGGATCCCCCCCATGGGGTATCAATGATGCGCTGGGCAGTATACGATGGTCTTTGGCGCGGAAAAAAATCCAAAAATAATGTGCGGATGTGATCAACTGAAAATTTCTCCATATAAGACGCTTAGCGCGATTCCCTCCCATTTCTCACCAACTAACTCAATATTACCCAACAGTTCCCCCCCCTTGTCAACAGAGCCGGTCCGCCTGAACTAGCGATGCCGGGTCGGGCGGCGCAGAAGGAAATAATCAAGTACCACGCGAATTGAAGCTGCGATGGGAACAGCCAAAAGCATGCCCGTGATGCCCAACAGATTGCCCCCCCACTAAGACCGCGAAGATTACAATCAGGGGGTGCAGCCCCCCCACTCGATCACCGATGATTTTAGGCGAAATTATGCCGTTTTCAATTTGATTTGCGGCAACAAAATCAGCAGCACCCACAGCACGGTCAGGGGCGATTTGAGCAGCGCAAAAGCGGCCGCTGGCAGAAAACCCAAGACAGGGCCCAGATAAGGAATGATATCAAAGAGTCCCGCCGTCAGCCCGATGAATAAGGAATAGGGAATCCCCCCCAGCAAGTATAAACCACCGTAGACAAACAACCCCCCCACAAAGATTGAGACCAAAATCTGGCCGCGGAAAAATCCGCTCAGCGCTTTATTGACGCTGCGCGCCATATTTTGCACATCACCGCGATACCGGGCAGGCACATACTGCAGGCTTCGTTCACGCATGACCTGGTGATCGCGCAAGAGATAAAAAGCTAAAATGGGCGAAATAATCAGCGAGGCGATGTTCGTAAAAACGCCCATCATCAGCCCCATCAGTCTGCCCGCTAGGTCCTCAATGGCCAACTCCACCCGTTCCAGCACGATGCTCACCGCATCCTGCACCACGCCGGGCAGTTTAAGATGCTTAAAAAAACCCGCCGCTTTCGCCCCAAGCTGTTCCCAAACGGCCATCCTTGCGGGCAGCGCTACCGCCAGATCTTCCATCTCTTCGGCAAAGTGGGCAGCACAAACCAAAGGGCGGCGCCAAAAAAAACTGCCCAAAAAAACGTAGACTATTAAAATAGCGGCTGTCCTACCCGCCCCCCCTCGCTTTTCCACCATGATAACCAAGGGGGGGTACAGGATATAGGCGATGAGCACCGCGAATAAGAAAGGGGGGGTCAGAACAATCCTGACCCGGTATAGAAAGGCAAGCAAACCTGCTGCGACTATAAACCACCAAAAGTGTTTCACCACTTTCAACCGATCCAATTATCCAGTCTATTCCCCACCGTACTGCGAGCCCGCCTAAAAATTGTGCGCCCGGTTGACCGGACCTGCCTGGTAACGGATCCCTTTTTCATGGAGTTCCCCAGGTAAACACCGAGAGCCAGGCCCACTATGCCGGCTGCGAATACACCCCTACCGTTAGCGATTGCATCCACCCCCCCATTCCAAGTTGTTCTTCTTGAGCAGTTGCTGCCCTGCAGTTAGTTTCTCCAACTTGAACAAAAAAAACGCCGGGGGGGATAGGTCCCGGCGCCTCATCTATGATGCGGTTGTCGCTAGTTTCTTACGGTAATCGCCGATTGCGGCCCGCAGGGCATCCGCGGCAAGGTTTGAGCAGTGCATCTTCAACGGTGGCAAACCTTCCAGTTCCTCCGCCACCGAACCGTTAGTAATCTCCTCGGCCTCTTCCACCGTTTTGCCCAAGGCCAGCTCCGTAATTACGCTGGAAGTGGCGATGGCCGCACCGCAGCCGAAGGTCTTAAATTTAATATCAGAAATAACCCCCCCACCCTCAACCTTGATCCACAGTTTCATAATATCGCCGCAGCGGGCATTGCCTACTTCGCCAACGCCATCGGCGTTTTCTATTTCTCCCACATTGCGTGGATTGGTGAAGTGATCCATTACTTTCTCGGAATACATATTTCTTACCCCCTATACCTGATAAAGCGGTGACATGGCCCGCAGGCGTTCCACAATTTTAGGCAGCTTTTCCAAAACAAAATCCACATCGCCTTCACTCGTGGCACGCCCCAGCGTCAGGCGCAAAGAACCATGCGCTATCTCGTGAGACAAACCCATCGCCAATAATACGTGGGACGGTTCTAAAGAACCGGAAGTACAGGCGGAGCCGCTGGAGGCGGCAACACCTAATAGATCCAGGTTTAAAAGCAGCGATTCACCTTCAATATACCTAAAGCAAATATTGACATTATTGGGCAAACGATGTTCCAAACTGCCATTGACCTTGGTAAACGGAATTTCCCGCAGACCCGCCAGTAGTCTATCGCGTAGGGCGGTGAGGCGCTCCGCCTCCCCCCCTTCCCGCTCCGCTTGAGCCAGTTCCAGTGCCTTGGCCAAACCCACGATTCCCGCAACGTTTTCGGTGCCGGCGCGGCGCCGCTTCTCCTGGGCACCGCCGTGGATGAGCGGATCTAGGCGGACCCCCCCTTGCGAACGTAGAGCGCCCCTACCCCCTTGGGGGGGCCGTAGAGTTTGTGGGCCGATAATGAAAGAAGGTCCACATTTAGTTCTTTCACATCGAGCTCGAGGATTCCCGCTGTCTGGACCGCGTCTGTATGGAATAAGACACCGCGGTCGCGCACAATCTCACCAATTTTGCTGATGGGTTGGATAGTGCCCACTTCGTTATTAGCATGCATAATTGAAACAAGAATGGTATCGGGGGGGCGCAGTGCCGCCCGTACTGCCTCAGGCGTGACCGTTCCTTCCCCCCCATCTACCGGCAGTACGGTAACCGCGAACCCGGACCGCTCCAGCCATAAAACCGCATCCAGCACAGCGGGGTGCTCCACCGCACTGGTAATAATATGTTTGCCCCCGCTGCTGCCGAGCCCAAGCCGCTCCCTTTACGGCCAGATTGGCACCTTCCGAGCCGCCGGAGGTAAAGACTATTTCGTCCGGTTTTGCGTTTAAGATTTGTGCCACCCGATCCCTAGCGCTGCCCAATGCCTGCCTGGCACGCCGACCCCCCCAGCCGTAGATACTGGAGGCATTACCAAATTCTTCACTAAAATAGGGAAGCATTTCCGCCAAGACCTCTTCCCTGAGGGGGGGAGTTGTTGCAGCGTGATCAAGATAAATTTCCATAATTGTCGGCCACCTTTACTGTTAGGGCATCCTGCCTTAAATCTTCCAACGTCGTGTTATCTAAAACCCGTTCCATGCTATCCTGCAGCGATTTCCACAAGTTGCGCAGCACACAGAGTTCCGGCTGCCCGCAATAGGGGCCCGTGCCGCTGCTGGAGTCTAAACAATCGAGCGGGGTAATAGGCCCTTCCAAGACTCGAATAATATCGCCAATCCGTATGTTTTCGGGTAAATCGGCTAGTTCATAGCCTCCCTGCGAGCCCCGTTTGCTGTTGACCAACCCTGCTTGGCGCAGGGCGCGCATCAATTGTTCCAGATAGTGTTCTGATACCAATTGGCGTTCCGCCACCTTCCGCAAAGGGATCGGCCCTTTTCCGTAATGGAGTGCCAAATCGAACATGGCCCGTACCCCCGTACTCCCCCCCGTGTGGATATCCTCATAGCAGGCCTCCTTTAGCAATCCCGAGTAACTTCGTAGGGATTGAACACGTTTATCATAGCACAGCCCTTTTACCCCCCCGTCAACGTTTTCCACAAAAAAAACACCCGAAAAAGGATGTCCTTTTTCGGGCAGCTATTCTTGTCTCAAGTTTTCGAAGTAAAGAAGACGTTCTTTTATTATTTTCTCGCGCCCCCCCTGGTCGGAAGGCCGATAAAATTTCTGTCGGAGCACATTAGCCGGAACATAATCCTGCACTACGTAATGGTGAGGATAGTCGTGGGGGGGTATTTATAGCCTTTGCCGTGGCCCAACTCAGCCGCCCCGCGGTAATGGGCATCCCGCAGGTGTACGGGTACGGGCTGCGCTTCCGTTTTAGTGACCAGATCGAGTGCCTTGTCCACCGCGGTCAAGACCGAATTGCTTTTAGGTGCAGTGGAAATGTAGATAATGGCCTGGGCGATGGGCAGCCTGGCTTCGGGCATGCCCAGCCACTCCAGGGCAAAGGCGGCGGCATGGGCCATCAAGAGGGCATTGGGATCAGCCATGCCCACATCTTCAGCAGCATGCACCAGAAGGCGGCGCACTATGAATCGCGGCTCTTCATTGGCGTAAACCATGCGAGCATACCAATACAAGGCGGCATCGGGATCACTGCCCCCCCGCAGCGATTTAATGAAAGCGGACGTCACATCATAATGGTTGTCCCCCCCACTTTTGTCATAACGGATACGCTGAATTTGGGCCGCTTCTTCCGCGGCAGACAAATCAATGCTGCGCCTGCCTTCCCGTCCGCGGGAGCGGCCAGCGCGGCAAATTCAAGAATATTCAACAGTACCCGGGCATCGCCGTTGGCAACCTCAATCAAATGTTCCAGCGCTTCGGCTGTTAGAGAACAGCGAACATCTGCAAGTCCCCCCTCTTTGACTCCAGAGCCCTTTGTGCCAGGACGCCCAGGTTTTCCGCGGATAAAGGATGGAGCTGATAAATTTGGGATCTGCTCAACAAGGCGGCATTTACTTCGAAGTAAGGGTTTTCGGTTGTGGCCCCCCCGATCAATACCAAGTCACCCTGTTCTACCGCGGGTAGAAGCACATCCTGCTGGGCCTTATTTAGCCTTTGAATTTCATCGACAAATAAAATAGTGCGTTGGCCATGATAAGCCCGGCGTTTCTTGGCTTCATCCATCAATTTTTTTTAACTCAACTACCCCCCCGGTTGTGGTGGCGCTCACATCGATGAAAACACCCTTGGTTGTCCGCGATATAACATAAGCCAGGGTAGTCTTGCCTACGCCCGGCGGCCCATAGAGAATTATGGAACGCAGAATATCCTGTTTAATCGCGGAACGCAAAAGCTTCCCCCCCTCGGCTAAAATATGTTCCTGCCCCCCCACGAATTCCTCCAACGACTCCGGGCGCATGCGCAGCGCCAGCGGGGGGGCATATTTCTGTTTCAAACTGCTCTGCTCAAACAAATCCACCTTTAATCCCCCCCCTCCCCCCCCGCAGATTCGTTTCACAATCCAGCTCGCCATAATCAGGCCGGCCGCGGGCGGAACGAAGGCGGTACTGCCCGGGACCGATCCTCCGGCCGTTTTAGCCGGTTCGGGCGAAAAGACAACGGGGGATACCCCCCCGTCAATTCCTTTCTTACGCAAAGAAACCCGCACCGCGCGGGCCAATGGGCAGGTGTGGGTCTTGGCAATATCGGTAATCACAATTCTAGTGGGATCCAGCTTGTTGCCCATCCCCCCCAAGGCCGAAATTAAAGGAATATTTTCTGTGCGGCTGCGTGCTATCAGCTCCACCTTGGGGGCCCACACTATCTATGGCATCTGCTATGTAGTCAGCCTCAGCCAACAGCTCGTCATGGCAGGCATCACGGTAAAAAAACCTGCCGGGCCCGCACCCGGCAAGCCGGGTTGATCTGCCCAATGCGCTCCGCCATAACCCGCACCTTCGGCAAACCCACAGTGGATTCTAAAGCGATAATTTGGCGGTTAATATTTGTTGTACACACCATGTCGTGATCAATTAAAATTAGGCTGCCTACCCCC
>JMBV01000367.1_pt1 | contig 14898 bp, 30 predicted proteins | sample 616531 | NCBI WGS metagenome assembly JMBV01 (sample SAMN02727904, study PRJNA239997) | anaerobic digester metagenome | biome: anaerobic digester; isolation source: mesophilic anaerobic digester inoculated with municipal waste water sludge... | place: Germany: Bielefeld University, CeBiTec ... | reverse complement strand
GCTTTCAGTCAAGTCCGGCCATCCCTAATAATAGCGGCCATTAAAACGAATATTACCTTCAAAAAAACTGTGGGTTTTCCGCTATTTGTTGTTATCCATTCTGCCTCCAATTTTTCTGCGAAACACATATGCTCTTCACCACCTCGCAGACGGCAAGATGGCAAGAGATCCTGCTGGTGACAGTCAAACATGATATTGCCCTCTTTGCAAGCTGATGTCGCACTATAGCTGTGTAGCCAATTGGAGCGGTCTAAAGCGTTTGCGAACCATTTTACAGCGTTAAGCGCTGAATTTAGACCGCCAACCCATTAAATGAGAACCACCAGCATATGTATAACGTTATTCTAAATTGGTGTTATACAAAATGTTTGGCACATCCCTCTTACCATCAACGTCAAATTCCTGTGGAGCTAGAATGCAAAGCTGCTTTTTAATGATCCGGCGCATTTCTACGGCGGGCTGCAAACAGTACTTAAGAAATTCTGCTTTAGTAATATCCCCCGGCTTCTTTGCGTGAGGAAATAGCAGTTTGACAAACCCCGTGCAAATTCGGGTGATAGCCGTAACATCGCGCCCATCTGCTTTGGAGGCACCTGTAGCAGTTCGTCCACCAGCGCCGAATACTGCAATTCTGTACGTAATTCATGAAGAACTTCGGCAAAATACTCGGTATTTAGGGCCCAACCATCGGCTATAATGCCAGTATGAAATCTAGGAATTTCCCAGCCTGGGATAAAACCATGAAACCTATCCAATATGGCCGCTTCCCGAAACATGGGGGGGTTAATTTCATCCACCATATTGACTTCTAGGCTAAATTTCTTGGCGTCTATATTACCCAACACAACTATGCCAGCGTCAGCCACTATCTGCGTGTCAAATCCTTTAACTTCACCGAACTCCATATAACTCTTTAGTGCCGCCTGGATTTCTTCTGGTTGAGCGAAGCGCAAAGATTGAATCTCGTCAAATGCCACATAATCAAACTGCGTGATAAGACCACCGGTTTTTTTTGTTATTGTCATAAAGCAAGGCAGCACGTGTGATGGTACCACTTGATACTAACCACCCACGTTTGCTTATTTTTTTTCGTAGATATAGCTCTTGCCAGTCCCCATAGGTGCTAATTCTATCAGGTTTATCCGTCTCTCAACGAAAGGAAGCAGTCGACGAATGAAATGGAGCTTTTGTCTCTCCGTCGCATAACCATCCGGATTGTAGTCAGCAGCCCCCCCTATTATGATATCGAGCCAGTCCTCAGTACTAAATTGCCTTCGCGCATCCTTGTAAAAATCCAGATCTACCTTATACGGACAGAAAGGTTGGTAACCTACCATATTAATATAACCCCCCCTGGGTGGGTTCTTCGAATAATCCTGAGTCCATATTAAGTCAACTATACCCCCCCAGTTTTCCGATTCCCTAAGGAGCTCATCTTGCCACTCACCTATCACATGTCTTGATACTTCACCACCCGCCCCCCCTGTTTTAGTGCCGCCAAAATCAGGTAACTCGAAAATAGCGGTGCCAGATTTTATATCTATTCCGACACGAATTCGGGCTAGAAACCTCACCCTTTCCCCCCCATTAACCATTTGAAATTTTAGGTGTTCGTAGTCTTCGCGGCTGGGAATGTATTTTTTTTATATATCGTGCAACACCGGCATAATCGATTTCTCCTGCATCATCAGAAAACTTCATCACGAGCCAGTCCCTCATATAAGAGGGCAAACTAAGGTCTGAAAAAAAATTTAGTACGTTCAGGTCTTTTCAGAACAGCCATATCGGAAAACACCTGTCTCAATCGGCTCAATGCAATTCACTCCCTAGAGAAACATAGTGCAACCCTGTTCCTTAAATTCCATTATTTTTATTTGCAGATCCGGTAATTTGCAATCCAAATATTCAGCCAGACATTTTAAACAAAAATAGACTGGGTTGCCCCTCCCCAACATTTTCTTGCTAAGTGCAATCTCATCGTTCGTTAGTTCAACATGACAGTCCACACACACTTGTTTATTATTCATCCTAAATCCCCATATCAATTAAAGTGGCCGCCTTTTTACTGCAAGGTTTGTCGGGCATCGTCCCAATAGTTCCTTTCACGCAAATCACCGGGACTAGATATTCCTCTGGGGGGGTCATCCCCCCATGGACTTCGCCAGCCACGGGTGTTTCTTCAGTATTTCCCCCCGCAATATTGCCCGATTGTTTAAAATGCCTATAGGTCTTCATTACAAGGAATTTCTTATCTTCTCGGGTTACAAGTTCCATTTCATCGCCTATAAAACTACCCTTCAGATTATCCAGTTCGCAGAATCGCCCGAAAGAGCGTACTTTGGAACCTTCAGGCGGTTCCACGGCATAGTTCTCCGAAACGTGAAACATTAAGGCCGCAAGACGACTGCTCCCGTGATCACCCGTTATTATCACCTGCGAATGCTTTTTTTTAAAAGAATCGATACTCTTTGAGCAATCTCATCGATTACTTCCAACTGTCGAGCTATGCATAGAAAATAATTTTTGTCGTCAGGGACACCCTCATGTGCAAGTTCATCCAACCTGTCCATCTTTTCGTCCGTGCTTTTCCATCGCCGATTATACTCTGTTACTGTAGGTAGAAGGGCGTATCCAATTCTACTGTCGATCGACTCAATAAGACCTAAAAGACTTAATTTTTTTGCAGTAACGGCAACCATTCAACGCCGAGACCATCAACCCAAAGGGTAAAGGGACCCCCCCCATATTCCTGCAGAATTTTATGTCTACTATCCTTCGCATCATAATCAATATTTATTGTCCACTCCCGAGGGGGGGCCTTATTCAAGAGTTTTTGTTTTCGATACCGATCAAAGTATTTTTCAACGTCATTATCGTGGAGTATTTCTGGAAATAAGTAATAATACAGATCCGGATAAAAACGTTTCAACTTTTTGGCGAGGATACACGGTTCTACATCTTGCCTTAACAGTTCACTAACAGTCTTAATCGCGTATGCCCTTTCATCTAAAGTAATGTATGTCAGATAAGCGAACCTCTCCCAGACTGGAAAAACCTCGTCAAGTCTTTCAAAGTACTCCGCCTCATACCGTGGTTCTAAAACTTGCAGTGCCTTAGCACGATCACTTAACATCTGCGGAGTAGGCGTCAAATCAAATATCGTGTCGCGTAAAGAATCGGGTATTGTTTTCGGGGAGGGGGCACGTCCAATGGCTGCAGCATAATAACCGTCCTCAATGTAAAGTTTGTACCAGATCCAAAACAGCCTTTTTTTGAGTATCTGTAAGTAAACGAAACATGGCAAATGCTGCAAGCGGACTAAATTTGGCCCCAAAATTCAAGGCGTTCTTTATCGTTTCCGCGAACGGCTCGTCCGGTTTGAGATATTGGATGGTATCTGCCCAGAATTCGACTGTACCCCATTCCAATCGTAATTTATGCCCGTCTTTGACTGCGTTTACCACATATTTAAAAGGGGGGGCATCTAGTACTTCAACAGAAATACCCGAAACGATTGGTTCCGCATAGCGCACTAAGCTTGAAACCAGCGAAAACACCCTCCGTCCCTTTTCTGCAAAAAGAGAATCCCAACTACATAGCCATTCCTCAAGACAACCCGCATCCGCGTCAATAGTATCCGAAAAAAAACAGGCGAAAATACCTTTATTGTATGTTCCGGTGCGTCTGAGACATCACCGACATCCCACAGAAAGTCCCTTTGTCGTTCATCGACGAAGGGAATTATTCGGTCAAATAACTCACGACCCCCAAACAACGGCACTATATACTTGGTAGTACTGTCCCGCGGTTGCATGACATTCCACAAGCCCGGAAAACTGATGTTTCGCGATTTAATTCCCGCTTCAAACACAGGCGCAAATACTCCCCCCATTGATAACAGGAGGATCCTTTTCCCTTCGTGGTTCTTGAGCTCTTCTTTTAATGTCCGAAAATCAGGCAAAAGATCCTCGCGGCCGTAACTAGCCAAATCCAATACAATATCGCATTCTTTTTCAACTCATCTATCAGGGAAGCATACGTCAAATAGGTATAGACAAAATCACTCGAGTCGGGAAGCGTCCCGCGACATCCCGTTCCGCCCTTATTCTGTCTAAAACCTCTTGAACCGTCATCTCATTCCCCCCCTCCTAATCAAGAAAATGACTATACAACTCCGGGTTAGTCTCTAAAAGAGTCAGCAGTATTTCTCGCAACTCATTTGCGTCCATGCTTCTGACTTTTTGGTTTATTTCTTCTTCATAAGCCTCTTGTAGATAGAAATCCAATGTTTCGCGAATAAGGGCGATTTTATTCTGCCAGGTAAATACCTCCGATGATATACGAGAATCGGTCTTAATACGGCCAATTAGCAAGTCCTTGCTCTTTTCGAAAAACTTCCGATAACTTTCGCCAACATTTCTGAAAAAGCAATCCGCCAAATAACTTTCATTTTTGGTATGGTATATTCCTCCATCTCCATAACAGCTACGGCGGACTCCAGTGCACTCGCGTCAACTTTTATCAAATCCTGGAGCCTTTTTAACGTTTCTACCGCCTCTAAAAAGGGTCCATCTATGACCCACGCGATTGGAACGTTAGCCGTATTACACCAATTACTGACCGACCTTGTGCCTGTTTTTCCTGCCATAATTCTTCGAGGCGCTTTGCGTGCCTATTATAAGAGATATCTTTCAATAATCCATCCAAAGCCGTACGAAAAACTGTCTCAGTGGTATCGTAACTCAATAATGGTAAGGAACGAAACATATGATGCAGTTCCGCATCGTTGAACAGTATGTTCTTATGACGTAAATAGGCATCAAAAATCAGTTGTGGCTCGATGACGTGTTCCCAGGCCACTTTTCCGCCCTTTTGAACCTCCGTTAAGATACTCTCTTTGTCGCAAATGTTCACCCAGTCCGTTTGCGAAATTTTGCGCAATGCTTTCAGTGCCGGAAACCAGCTAAAGCCGATCCCCCCCTCTATTACCGTCCCGGGTATCTTCATGTGTGTCAAGACATTATTAAGATCCCTTTGATGGGCAGCGTAGGATTTCTTTTTGGTATTCAAAACTTTATTTAAGGCAATTATAACCGTAAGTTCATTTGCTAGATCGGCGAGTTTGACAGTGACCTGCTCTTCCAACCAAGTAGAAACCGCATCCTGCAGGTATCTACCGAGGGCGTCAAAAAAAATCCTTGTCAGTATAGCCCAACTCTTGGACGAGGCCGTATAGTTCCGGAGCCGCATTGTAAACAAACTTCTTGAAGCAGGAGAATAGCAAGGGTTTATCAGAAAAAGCCTCCGTTAATGATTTCCGGAGCCACCCTCTCCCATTAAACAGAGTCCAAATCTCATCCATAACCTTCTCTTGATCCTGGGATGCCTGGTAGACAAATCACAAAGCAACTCTGTTTGCCTTACGGCTAACCTTTTACCATCGGATCCTCCTAGCTTTTCCTCGGGCAGATATTTAAGTGACCAAAGTGGCACCCCCCCGCTTTCCTGGATCTTTACTTTAATAAATTTTCTACTTTCCGCCTCAGTTACAGTTTCTTGCTCCGTCAATCCGAATATGCTACGGGCATAAGGTCGAAACTTTTGCCAGAGAGCAGAACCAGAAGTAAAATATTCGTTCAGTGCTTTGCCACTTATCATACGATTTAGCATGCTTGCAAGGTGTTCCGGAGTAGGCAAATGAGTGTTATTGCTCGTATCAATCCAATTGAACGCCCCATTTACGAAAGAACGAAAACAAAGTCCCATTATGCACCCTGCAGCGAGGGTGTCATAGTAACCAAACGGGGGGGCGTTCTGTAATTTCGCCCAAAGGGCATCCAACGACATCCTTGAACTTCCTACTAATTCTTCATTTATCAGCCGGGCAAGTTCAGTCACCACTTCTGCTTTAGGATGGTTTAAATGCTGAAGTTTCTCTAGTTCATCTATATCCCAGGCTCCCATTGCTTCGAGCGAATCAGCAATGTTCCGAACTTGTCGATTTCTGATGTTTTTTTGTCAGCCCCCCCTATCACTGCGATTTCAGTACATGGGCGAAAAGCCGTATGAACTTCGACTACCCTTTCCAGCCCAGCGGGGGGGAACACTTCAAAAGCACTTCGTTTTCAATCCTTTTTATCAAATCGCTCCGCCCAAACAACCCAGAAAACTCCACCTCACTCCAGAAAGCCGACATTTGACTTTCACTAGTAGTAGCGACCCATTGAGCAAGCAAAGCGGTTGCCTCTGCTTCGGAACGACTGGCGCTACCGCGCTTTCCGTCTTCAGCCGCTAATTCCTGATTAGTTATTATTTCGCACCATCTATCCAATAGATCGGATGTACAAGGTTCTCTAATCAAAACTAGAACAAGCCTCGCACTACCATGGTCGCGAGCTAACTGAGCAACTGTTCGCCTTAGTGTCCCGAACTCATTTATTTCCGAAATGTTGATGGCCAAGAGTCCTATCTTCCAAGGACATTTCTCCAACTCTTCCTTAACCTCATTTAGCCGCATATTAATGAGTCTGGTTTCGGAAGAGCAAGCAGCTATATAAAGCCTGCCATGTGTGGCGCGTGTCCTATCCCACAGGCTATTCTCCAACTCTTTTGAAAAAAAATGCCGTTCTTTGAAAAAAAAGACTATGTCTTGTAAACTTCTTTTTGTTCTGCTCCAAACGCATGTCAAATAACTCACCGCCCCCCCCACGGAAAGGCAATTCTAACGTGGCATCATCGTGTGTCCGCTGATCCAATCTTAGTAGATCAGTCTCCTCGAACGCCGATAAATAGTTGTCTATAATTGCCTCATCCAGCACCCCGCGAAAGCATCGGTACAACATCTTTTTTTGTTGCCCTTAGCCCGCGAGTAGCGCCGACTTGACGGCTATGCAGATTACTTACCGTAGACGCACCGGCCACGGCAATAAGAAGTAAAGCCGCCTTAAAGACATGCATTGCCTGTTCATCTGAAATGAAACCATTTTTATTGTGGTAGTGTTGGATAATTTTCCGTGTTTCCGCTTCAAAACCCCCCTTATGTCACTGGAACGCAAAAAGAAATAATCCCATAGATAGTCTGCAGTCAGCCATGGCCAATTGGTCGGACCATGAGCCTGAATATAATGGATGAACCCAACACCTTCATCCGATTCTTTGCGGTCTTTCATAAATCGGAACAAGGTTCGCTGTGAAGCCCCAAAGTTTTGAGCTACAGTTGATAGAAGAGAAAGCGTCATTGGGTGTATCGGCGCGAGTTTTGACATTCTCTCCATTATATTAATGCTCTGCTCTAAATCATCAAATTCGTGGCTATATTTTTTTTAAAGACTCTAATAGGTCCTTTTTAACCCCCCATCCCATTGTAGCGACATACCGGCTCTCGGAATTATGGAGTCGCCGATTAGATCGTAGGCTGCACTCTCAGTAATGTGGTATTCCAGTTCATGATAGCGGTGCAAAATCCGTTCGTATGTTTCGCCACCTAACTGGTCCACCCATGCAGGATCACGATGCACAATAAAGCACATGAAAAAAAAGGGGGGGCATCCGCCTGTTTGCACAACTCAGATAACCGCTGCAAGACATTATCATCGCCACAATCACGAAGAAATCCCGTGAATTCATCCCAGATAAATACTATGCCAGTGTGTTTAAGCCCATTTCCTTCAATGACATCCTTGACCCATTCCTCAAATCTACTAACCGTATCCGAAAACATAGCTATTTTCTGATCGTCACAAATTCGCTTAACTAAATTAATAGCGGACAGATCTTTTTCGCTTATCGCGGACCTGAAGTCTTCCAAACCGCGATATTCGTCGGAAATCCCGTATTCGCCACTCGAAAAATGTATTCCCAATTTATAACATCACTTGCCACGACCTCTTGCGCTGCTCCAACTAGTGAATTTCGCCCATAATAGGCGTTTTCCCCAAATTTCTCTTTTAGTTTTTCTTTTATGGTCACCTCCATTTCCATCATTAAATGAGTGCCACTCCTAATATCGGTCACACCGCTTTTCCAAGGAACTAGGAAATCACCTTGATTTCTCAACTTAAGAAATCGCCGTTTATAACGGGCCAAAGAGGGCCTCCTAAAAAAACTCTTCCACATCTTCGATCTTATCCTCCAACAAATGTTTGAGTACTATAGCACCATATGTTTTGCCTGTTCCGTAAGCACCATGGATCCAAAAAGAACGCCGTTTATCTTTGTCCTCCCAATTTAAGGATTGACAGATCGCATCAATGGTTTCCTCCATATCGCCATGAACAATGTATTCCTTCCACAGATTTGGATTCCGTCTGTCCGCATCCAAGTCAACAACCGACTCATAATTGGCGGAAAGCTCAACGAAGTTACTGTATTTCACAATTAGACCCCCTCGCTGATAAGATTCACAATGTCCATCGTCTTCGTCTCAGGCTCCAAAATAACATTATCAAGATCCTGCACGAATGCCACCCTAACGTAATCAGGATAAGAAATAGCAATCTCCTGAATGATAGATTTAAGATTATTGGTCTCTAAACCGAATATTTGGGCCGGGCTTATACCTTAGAGTTGGGATTTGAACGCAAGTTGTCCAGATGTGATAAAGTGAATGTATAGCGCTCGGTTTCCTCCGCAAATTTGTAGAGAGAATATAGTATGGCTAGTGCATCAGGGACCTCCCAACCCTTTTTTTGCATACCTGAAAGTCCGGCCTTCAGGAATAGGAATGCCCTGCCTCAATACTGCACCGACCGGGCTAAATCTAAAAGTCTCTAATAACGAGCTGATGGCGTTTTTTTCTCGTAGTTGCTGCGTAGTAATCGCCAAGCATAAAGACGAGTTCAGGTGAATCGTATATGTTGCTATGCTTCGCGTATTTCATATACCACCTTACTATTACGGAGTTGTACCCAAGATTCGTCCATATGATCGCCCATACTAAAGGGTTCCCCCCCGCCCCCCCTAAAGGAACAAGCTTTTCGGACAAATCGGTAGCAGTACCCGACTGCTCCCCCCTGCCAGCAGGTATCAATAGTTCGGCTTCGCGCAACCACACCTTTAATGCATCGTACTGACAATTCCCCCCCAGCTGGCCTTTGGTGAAGCAATCAGCGCCATACTCGAAGAAGTGTTCCAACCATTCTCTGCGAAAGCCAAAAGTTTGATAACGGTTCATCCCTCTTAAATCCATGTTCCGTCCCCCCCGTGGTTGACAATGATTTGGCTACCAAACACCCCCCCTTTGCAGAAAAACTTATGCAGTTTCCGCAATGAATACAATCTCTTTCTCTTATCAAGATTTTCCCATTTTCCATAATCTCGAATGCGCCCACTGGACATTCCACCATGCAGCTTTTGCATCCTACACAGTAGGCAACTTTATTAGCCACGCCACGTAGTCTACTAATGATATACCTATCCATCCGCGAATAAGGCCCATATGTAATGGCATCATCTTCAACCCTAAAAACAAATGATATTCCATCAATGATCTGAGTGTATTCCTGGTCTTGTTTATCTATTATTTTTCCAAGAACTTTGCAAACACTTAGCCAATTGTCTGTTTTCTTGATGAAATTAAAGGTGATCGAATCGTTTTTTTATGACTTCATGCACTCGGTTACCGCCTTCTTCGAGGCCGCGGCCGCCCATCCTAGCACGCCACCCGCCTTTTTCTACATATTTTACAGCATTTTTGGCGGGTCTAACATTGATCACATACTTCTGCACTTTGTCCAAGAGAGGCATGATTTCTTGTTTGTGCAGGCATAACTAAGATGATCACACCACATCGAAGACAAAGGGCAAACGGAACACCCGACCCTATTAAACCCCCCCTCCAAATACAGATCGTTCAATAGCAATTTATGGTAAAGCAAATGCAAATAGATTTCGGCCGTGCCCCCCCAATCCAGGATAGGACTAACGTTAATTTGATTGATGTTTTTTTTACGCCCTTACCTATTATGTCATAACCCGCGCGTGATACACTTTCTTCCCTACGAACCCCCCCGTCAAAGACCACCGCCCTTACGTCATAGTTTCCAGTAATCTCACGCAATTTAAGAATGGTTGGCACAGATTTATGGACCGAACAACACCAGCGCAAACGGCTAGCAGGCGGCCCAAACAAATCCCACGATTCTTCGGCACTTAAGTGACTCTTAGCCTCAAAGAAATTAAGCTTCGCCCAGCGACTACGAGCGCGTTCAAAAGCTGCTAAAGTTGCATCCAACTCCATTCCAGTATTTGCAAAAATTACAAAAAAAACTCATCTGGTCGTAGCGCCTTGGCGACCAAATCAAGCAAAACAAGGCTATCCTTTCCACCCGAAAAGGCAACAACAAACTCCATGCCTTGCACTCGATATTTGTCATGAACCGTTCTAATAAGTCTAATCGCCGTGTTTTCCAACCCCAACATTAGCCTTTTATTTTTTTTCCCATAGTAGATTGATGTGAATCGGCTCTAAGACTAAGTCCTGTTTCTTTATTTTCTTTGCTGGTTTTGTGTATAAGCCGCCGCCAACGGCCTCCGCAACTAACTGTCCGTTTAGGACATAGCGTCTAATACCCTCGGCCCAGAGAAGCGGAGCGGAAGTATCGGGATATTGCCAGTTGGTATCAAAACCAAAGAAATCTAGTTCCTTTTTGAAGACTGGTCTGATCTCTTTAATCACCTTTGCATTAGGGATCAATTTATATATACCGTTGTTTTGTGTCCATTCATATCCGTACATTAATTTATCGCCCCAATATCATGACAGTCTCTTTATCGCTTGAAAAAGCGAAGCGTTTATCCTGTAACACATTATGCATATTATTAAGAAGTTCGTTTCCCGAGAGCATGCCTGCCTTCCGCAATTCAATCCTTAGCTGTTCGACATCAATCCTTACGGGCAAATCATGCTTACCACAGCAAAAACTATGTACCACATCAGCAAATGTCTTTATCCCAGAGTCAACAGAAGTAACGGCCACCCCCCATCGTATCCAAAGCTTGACCTTTTAGGCCAGAAAAAAATCACCTTATAGCCAGAAGACTCGTTCATCCCCCCCAATAATTCCTGCAAAAGCATCGATGTCCAAGATATGAAGTTGTCAAACTCCGGTAAATGACTAAACCAGATCTCACTAATATCCCTCAGAATAATATATGACTTATTCTCCGCGGCAAAGAGACCATCCAAAGCTAATTTAATTTGTCTATAGAAATAGTTAGTCGGCTTTACAAATTCGGTAAGAATAAATATGCCCTTTTCATAGAACAGAAAAATATTGTGCTGAAGTATCTGGGCGTTGGTCAAAGGCGATAGTTTAACTTTTTCAAGAAATGCTTCTATCTGGGTTTTTGCAATCACACCTCCGCATTGACGGGCTAGATTAACTATCAAACCTTGTGTGTTTTGGCTATGGTCGGGGGGGCTCGTTGCCAGATATGAGGATAGTTGAGGACATATTCGGATCCAAAGACAGCCACGATAAAATCCCACAAATCTCGTTCAGAGTTAATCGCATTATCGTTCAAAAACATGGGGATTTCTTTTTGCGCTGCATCCCACGCCAAAATGCAATTACTATAGCCGTCAAGCGCCAAAAAGTGCCCTTCAAAGATTTCGCGCAATCGGTCACTGCCAACTTCATAGTCAATAATATTGCTAAGATTGCTCTCATTAGTCGATGCAGGCGTACTCTCCTTGTTATGTAAGAATCGTTCAAAGGTGCCAAGAATGGACAATTTGTGATTCAGTTGAGCTTTTTCAGGCTGTTCGCCGAGTGTTTTGCCTACTAGTGTTGTAAACAGTCTTGCCGCTTGGATAGGACTATCAGATGATACCAAGGCCCGATTTGCCAAAGATTCAAACCGTTGAAATAGTCGGTTTACGGTTGCACTATAAATGTTAATCGTGGATTGCATATACCCGTTCACTTCTAACCATATCTCAAAATCTTCTTTAATACGCTGATCCCAAATTTTGTACTTTGCGGGAAACGACGGACTTTGGTTCTGGCTAATGTTCTCTTCAAAAACGGAACCAGATGAAAGATCGTACTCTAACAAGTAATAAACTTTTTTTCCTTTTCGGTTTGATTCGGACCTAAAAAGAGGTGGCACGGTCGGCAAAGCAAGTTTAGAGCCAACGCACGCACGTTCTAATTGTGTTCTAAGAACTTGCACGGGATCCTTCGCACCAAAACAATACAACCCTTTTCTAATGATCCCGTCATAGATTTCCTTAGCGGTCAGACCTTTTCTTTCTGCCCTAAAGACCTCTACCGCTGCCTTTCTGATAGTAATTGGCCGATAAAAACCTTGTTTTCCCGGATTAGCTGGCAGAACAATATCATATACCTTCCTACCATCGCCATATTTGATCGTGCTTAATATGGCGTTAGTTTTTGCTTTAACAGCACCGGATTTGCCTCAATATTTTTAACATAATTGTTCAAATCCTCGTTCGACAACCCTTCCAAAAACGAATATTGCTCATCGGCAGTTATCTGCGATAGAATTTCTTTTGCCGTCATTGGTCTCCCAGATCTTACAAGCACGTCTACGAAGGCCCGCGAGAACGCGTTTATCTTATGACTCGTTTTCAAGACCTTATACCTTTTATCGGCAACATAATATTTTCTTGAGGGTAAATGATTATTTTTTTTGTAGATTGTCCGGGGGGGTTCAGGTTCTTGCTGCAGTTGAGCACGCTCCTGTAAGAAAAGCAAAAATTTTTGCCCCGCTTTAACAAAAAGATCATGCGTCTGCTCGTCCACCTCTGCAAGAATGTTCATGCGCAATAACGTTTCGAAAATGACTTCGAACTGGTCAAATCCATTAAACCACCAAAGCTCATGCGAAAGCACATCGTTATCAATCAAAAATTGTGATATACCATCTAGGCATAAAACATACGCCTTAGTACAGCCGGGTAGATGGCCTTCCAGCCAAACCGAGAACTCAGTTTTAATGGCGGATGATACCACTGCCCGTTCTCTAGTAAAGGAACCCCCCCCAATCACCCTATCCCCCCCCTACTTGAAACAGAAGTATACGCAAATATCCTTTCCAACCCATTCGCAAGAGGCTCGGCGGCATTGGATATTGTTTTCGACATTCATCAATATATTCCTCTATAAACACGCTATTAAAACTATTATACGGTTTATAGCCTTCTCCACGGTTCCCGTGTGTCCGCCCTGTTCGTGCAAACGTTGCCCATAACCATCACCCCCCGGCGCTACAACCCTTGGCCGCCCAAACCGGGCACCCCGTTTACTGCACAACAAGAACGCGTCTTCCGGGTCAGCCCGAATTTTTAGCCGCAGAGTAAATTATTGCAATGGGGGGGAACAAAACAATCGCCCCTAAAGTAAGGATAACTGCATCGAGCTGGGCAAGCGCAGGTGATTTGGGCAAGAATAAAAACACGAGCGTTAAAACAAGGCGCAGTGCCACAAGAACCCCCCCGACAATGATGGCCAGGATGCCCCCCCAGACTTTGAAAAAAACCCATGGATTAACCCCCCCTCCCAATTTAAGGCGGCCCCCCCAAGTATTGCCCTTAACCCCCCCCTACTTTAGCATAGGCTTGTTCAATAAACTCTTTCGCAATAGCCAAATCATCATTCGATGCGATAGATAGCTCTAAATCACCCGTACCGTAATGGCCGATACGAGAAACATCGCGGCCGTTTTTCGGAAGCGAGTCGAGCTTGTTAGGATTTAGCTTGACAAAGACTAGGGCGCGCTGCCTTTGAACCTCCACACAGACGATGTTTTGTGTCATCCGGTAGGCGATGTAGTTTTTTTCTGGGAACCTCTTCCATCGCGGGATCGAGCGAAAGTATATATTCCTGCAACGCCATGACCAGATCTTTTACCCGTTCCGGTTTGTCCTTTATATGTTCATCAAAAGTGTAAATACCGATCTTGCTGTCAATGCCATCTTTTGCCCCCCCGGCACGGACACGAGTGATTCAACTCGATCATGGGCCGGACCGGCCTTGGGTGTAAAGGCGCTGTGGACTTCTTCGAAATGAAGAATATCGTTAGCGTACAAACGATATCTCCAAAGTTCAATATTTGCCCCCCATCATTTGCACGGCATAAAGGTCATATTTTCTATAATTGGGTGCAATGCAGATCACCCGAATGTCGGACCAATCAACCTCAACTTTTTCACCTAATGTTTCCCGTGCTGCAAGCTGGAAATCACCGCGATGATCCGCCAACCAGTGCAGGTAAAACAGGCTTTGATTGATCAGTTCCGATGATTCCACCCGCTTATATTCGATTATCACAGGATTGTTTTCCTCCGAAAGAGCCAGAGTGTCTATGCGCCCCCCCGCGTGTTGACTTCCGGTCCAAAATTCGGAAGCTACAAATCTGCAGTTAAAAACCGTCTCGAGATTGGCCTCAATTAACGTCTGGAGTTCTTTTTCAGACGAAAACGCACTTCTTTCTACTGTAGTTAGGACCTTTCCGGTAATCTGAAATAGTGGCATCAGCATCATCCCATCCCTATTGTAATCAAGGCCATGTGTTAACAACAACCAGCTAAAGAGGCGTAAAACGCTTTGCGCCAGCCACCTAATTGGGCAGGCCCACCGGCTGAAGAGGCCGCCCCCCCACTGCGATGTTATTATTTACCTTTTGTTAAACTTTCGCTAACGGCAGCCCGATCCCTTTTTTTGGCCCAAGACTGTAACGGCGACTAAATTGTTTTCAGGCCCCCCCTGAATGCAAAAAAAACCGCCTGTCTTAAGGTAGGCGGCCTTTTAAGCAAGAATGACTACTGTAGTGCGGACGAAGGGTAACTTCCCATCTGCAGCAATATTTCCCGCACTATCTTACAGGCGGCGATGGTTGAAGCCCCACTGTGATCATAATGCGGCGAGAGTTCCA
>JMBV01000366.1_pt1 | contig 14960 bp, 22 predicted proteins | sample 616531 | NCBI WGS metagenome assembly JMBV01 (sample SAMN02727904, study PRJNA239997) | anaerobic digester metagenome | biome: anaerobic digester; isolation source: mesophilic anaerobic digester inoculated with municipal waste water sludge... | place: Germany: Bielefeld University, CeBiTec ... | reverse complement strand
CACACAAAAAAACCCTTCGCCTCTCAAGGACGAAGGGTTTCGCGGTACCACCTTAATTCTCCCCCCCCTAAAACGAGGGGAGCTCTCATCGGTTATAACGGGGCCACCGTTTCAGGCTACTTCGGATTAACCGCTTCACCTCAAAGGCTCCGGAGCGACTTCCACAGCTGTGCCCTTAGGAGGCTTGCACCGCTCGGCCCCCCCCTCTCTGCAAGGGTTTACTGTCTACTACTCCCCCCCATCAACGCCTTTAATATTGCCAATATAATACACCCGAACTTGTTTCTTGTCAAGATTTCCGTTTCTTTTGACAGGCGGCGCAGATACCAAAAAAACCGCAAGCAGTGATCTGTCACCGCAAAACCCGTATCCTCCGCGATCCGCTTTTCTATCGTTTCCAACAGATCGCTTTTGAATTCGCCAATAGCGCCGCACTCCCGGCAGATCAGATGATGATGATAGTGCTCGCCCTCTTCCCCTAGGCTGATTTCATAACGGCTTTGGCCGTCACCGTAATCAAAACGATGGATGATGCCCAACTTTTCCAAAAGCTCCAGGTTGCGATAAACGGTGGCTAAACCGATATCAGGATAGATTTTCTTGGTATGCAAAAAAATCTCTTCTGCAGACAGATGATCGTCCGCATGGGCGATCAGTACCTCCAGCACCGCCTCCCTCTGCGGCGTTAGGCGATAAGAATCCTTTTCCAGCTGGCTTTGGAACCGTTCCTTCATCATTCCCCCCCCACTCCCTTTAGCTGAAACGCCAATAGAAGAATTTAATCATAACTAGTCCTACACCCAGCAAAGAGACAGCGTAAAGAACCAAGGACCGCCAGCCGATCGCGCCCCCCCGCCTGCGGCGTGCATCGGTCAAGGGAACTGATATACACATAAAACCAGGCGCCCCCAAACAGCAGAGCAGCCAGGCTGTACAGCCACGGATTGGCCGAGTCGCCCAAAACCTCTTGGAAAGGCATCAACATGCGCTCTATCACCGCGCTCAGGGCCAGATAACCCAGGAATAACTGGCCGTCATAGCGCAGCGTACGCCTACAGCGCCATAACAGGGCAAAAGAAGATAATAAGCCAAAGCCGAGTATAAAGGCAGGGGGGGTGCAGTAAAAATTCCCCCAAATCCACACCCCAGCGGACCGTTGTTTCCCGGCCCAGCACACTGGAGCCCAAACACCCCAAGGACTGCATGAGGGCCGCGGAGGGGATTAGTGCGTCCAAAAAAAAGCGGCGGGATTATCCACCCGGCGGAGTAGGAAATAAAGCACATAAATACTTAGGCCCATCAACCCCCCCTGGCCTCATCAAGGTGGATATCGGAAAGAAGAACCCAGGGGGGGTAAATGAACGTGCGCCAACCGTAAATGGCAAATACAAAACCGATGCGGCCCGCGATAATGAAGGCCAATACCGCCCTGACTATGAACTGATAAACAAAATCACCGCCAAGGCCTTTGCGTTTCGCTTCCCGCAGCGCCAGGCAGGAGCCTAACAGCAATCCGAGGCCTAACATAAAACCGTAAGAGTAGACGGGAAGCCTAGCGAAGAAAAGAGAATGTTTTCCATTACCGATCCTGCCCTTCCCCCCGGATATTCCGCCCGGGAAGCCTAAAATCCTGCTAGATCCCTAATTCCTTTCGCAAAAGCTCGTTAACTACAGCCGGATCCCCCCCTTTCCCTTGTGTGGCCCGCATCACCTGCCCCACGAAGAAACCGTGCAGTTTGACCTCCCCCCTGCCGATAGCGGGCCACCGCTTGGGGGGGATTGTCCGCAAGCACTTTTTCCACTATCTCCCGCAGCTGATCCGGATCGGCAACCACCTGCCAGCCTTTTTTTTGCACGATTTGGCGCGCAGAAAATCAGATTTATACAATTCCTCCAAGACATCCGCGGCCTGATTGTGGCTGATCAATCCCTCATCTATAATTTCAAGCAAGCCTGCCAGCTGCGTCCAGGCCAAATGCCCCCCCGTTCGCGGGCCAGGCCCGCGTAATCACCCATTAATAGATTGGCTACTGAGCCGCCCTGCCTGCCCGCGGCGGCAAGATCAGCGAAAAGATCGCCAAAATCGGGATAATTCACAAAAAAATGTAGCCTCATAGCGAGATAGGCCGTTTTCCCTTTCCAGGCGGTGCAGGCATTCCAGAGGTAATTCGGGGGGGATAGTCTTTTGAATCTGCTCCACCCAGCCTTCCTCCAAGGTGAGCATGGGTAGGTCAGGTTCGGGGGGAAAAAGCGGTAATCCAGCGCATCCGCTTTGGAACGCATGGGTAGAGTACGCCCGCTGCGCCCATCCCAAGTTCGACTTTCCTGCCTGACTGCCTCCCCCCCTTATTTAGGATCGCTGCTTGACGCCTTTCCTCGTATTCTAAAGCGCGTTCTAAGGCCCGAAACGAATTAAGGTTTTTCATTTCTACCTTAGTACCCAGTTTAGCGCTGCCTTGCGGTTTCAAGGAAATGTTGGCATCGCAGCGCAAAGAACCCTCCTCCATCTTGGTATCCGAAACCCGTATATAATTCAGCAGTAAGCGCAGCTGCTCTAAGAAGGTGCGGGCCTGCTTCGGGCTGTGAATATCGGGGGGGCAGTGACAATTTCGATCAAGGGGGGGATACCCGCCCGATTATAATCCACCAGCGAATATTCCGAGTCAACTATACTGGCCCCCCCGCTGTGGATTAGTTTGCCCGCCTCTTCTTCCAAATGAATCCGGCTGAGCGCGGTGCGCAAGAGCTCGTCGCCATAATAATATTCCAGGTACCCATCTGTACAGAGGGGGGGATAGGATTCCTGAGTTATTTGATATGCTTTGGGCAGATCGGGATAAAAATAGTTTTTGCGGTCAAACCGGCTCTCCCCCCCATGAATGCGGCAGTTTAGGGCAAGTCCCGCCTTGATGGCATATTCCACCGCCTTTTCATTAAGCCTGGGCAGGGCACCGGGCAAACCCAAGCAGGTGGGGGGCAGCATTGGCTGTTAGGGGGGGCGGCGCCGAAGGTAGTGGAACAGCCGCAGAGCAGCTTGCTTTGGGTAAGCAGCGCCACATGAATCTCGAGTCCGATTACGGTATCATATTTAGCCATTATTCTCCCCCCCCTTGAAGTTTTGCTCCAGTGCGTGGGCCACCTGAAAGAGCAGTTCTTCTTGAAAACGATTAGCCATCAGCTGCAGTCCGATGGGCAGCCCTAGAGAATCCTTGCCGCAGGGTAGGCTGAGCGCGGGCACCCCCCCGCTTAAATTGGCCAAAGCGGTATATAAATCGGAGAGATACATTTCTAAAGGATTGCGTTTTTCGCCGATCTTAAAAGCGGTATTGGGGGGGGTAGTGGGTGTGACGATCAGATCTACCTGCTGCAGTGCCCGGGCCACATCCCGTTTGATCAGAGTGCGCACTTTTTGGGCCTGCTCGTAAAAGGCTTTGTAGTGCCTAGCGCTTAAAACGTACGTACCCATCATAATACGCCGTTTCACCTCGGGGGGGCCGAAGCCGGCGGCACGGGTTTTGGCAAACATGGCATTGCTGTCCTGCGCCTGCACCCGCCTGCCATAGCGTACACCGTCAAAGCGGGCCAAACAGGAACTTGCCTCCGCGGTCACAATGGTTAAGTAGGTCTCAATCGCGTATTCGTTTGACGCCAAAGAAATGGGCCGCAGCAGCGCACCGCCGCTCTCCAGCATTTGCAGGCAGCCCCCCCTTACCGCTGCATGCACCTGGTGATTGAGGCCTGAGCTAAAGAATTCTTCAGGCACGCCGATTTTCAAGCCCTGCAGTGGATTTTGCTGCCAAGGGGGGGGTTGCAAAGGGCAGTGCATCCCGCGAAGTGGCATCGTTCTCATCGGGCCCCGCCAAAAGCGAAAATAAAACCGCGGCGTCCTCCACTGTGGCTGCTAACGGGCCCACTTGGTCCAACGAGGGGGGGCCAGCGCCACCACCCCGTAGCGCGAAACGCGCCCGTAAGAGGGTTTTAAGCCCACCACTCCGCAAAAAGACGCCGGCTGACGTATGGAACCGCCCGTATCCGTTCCCAAGGCCCAGGGCACTATTTGGGCCGCTACCGCAGCGGCGGAACCGCCGCTGGAGCCGCCCGCAACCCGCTGCGGATCATGGGGGGGATTTTGGTTACGCCAAAGGCGGAGTACTCAGAAGAAGAACCCATTGCGAATTCATCCAAATTGGTCTTGCCTAAAATGGGAAGGCCCGCCCCGCGTACCTTAGTAACCACGGCAGCATCAAAAAGCGGGGGGGTATAATCGGCCAAATGCTTGGAAGCGCATGTTGTACGCAGCCCTTTAGTGGAGATATTGTCTTTAATGGCGATAGGTATTCCATCCCAGGGTGAAAGCAGTCGCCGTTGCGCCCGGCGCCGATCTGACTCTTTCGCCTGGGCCAGCGCCTCCTCGTCATTACGGGTGATAAAGGCGTTTAACTGCGGCTGCAGCTTGTCCATCTGAGCCAAACACTGTTTAACCAGCTCCTCACTTGATATGCCGCCTGCAGCCAATAGCTGGGCCCAATTTTTCATTCTCCACCCTCCACTATGCGGGGTACGCGGAAAAAGCCGTCCTGGATACCGGGGGGGCCTCCGGCTAAAACCGCATCCTGCGCCAGACTCGGTTCCGGCACATCTTTACGCAGTTTGTGCCCTGCCTTGACCGCATGGGCGCTTCCTTCAAGTTCGCTCACATCAATTTCCTGCAGTTTGGCGCAGGAAGCCAAAATCGGTTTAAATCCCGGCGGTGCTGCTCAATTTCGTCTTCACCCAACTCCAGCCGGGCCAGGCGCGCAATGCGGACTATTTCCTGACGATCAATCAAGTGAAACACCTCTTTCCCCCCCAAAAAGTCATGGAATTCGCGCTCGGACAAAACGGGTATGCCTATTTCTTCCGCCCGGGCCAGTTTGGAACCGCCACCGGGGCCCGCAAGCAGAAAATCAGTGTTTTTGCTCACGGCAGAAGTAACGTTGGCCCCCAAGGCGCGTAACCGTTCTTCTATTTCCGCCCGGCTAAATCCTTCCAGCCGCCCCGTGACAACGAAGGTTAAGCCGGAAAGAGCCCCCCGGCGCACGCCGGATTGGGCCGCCATCTGTAGGCCCGCCTTTTGCAGGCCTTGCACCAATTCACGATTTTCCTTGTCCGCAAAATAATCCAGGATGGACCGGGCAATCTTTTCGCCCACCGAGGGAATTTCCAGCAATTCCTGCTCTGACAGGCCCATCAGGCATCTATTGTACGTACTTCCGCCGCTATTTCCCGAGCCACTTCCGCACCTACGAAACGGATGCCCAAGCCGAATAAAACCCTGGCCAGCGGTTGTTCTTTACTCCGCTCAATGGCTGCCAACAAGTTTTGCGCCGATTTTCCCCGAAGCGCTCCAAGCCGATCAAATCTTCTCGACGCAGGCGGTACAAATCAACCGGATTCTGCACTAACGAAGCCTCCACAAGCTGATTCACCGCCGCAGGGCCAAGCCCCCCCTCTATATCCAAGGCGCCCTTGGAACCGAAATGAATGAGGCGTTCAAGGCGCTGTGCCGGGCATTGGCCGTTGACGCAGCGAGTAGCCGCTTCGCCCGCGAATCTCACCACTGTGCTGCCGCAGGCAGGGCACCGGCCGGGCATTTGGAAAGGACGCTCCTCTCCGTCGCGTCGTTCCGGCAGGGAGCGGACTATTTCGGGAATGACATCGCCCGCTTTCTGCAGCAGCACATAATCTCCGATGCGAATATCCCTTTCCTTGATTATATCTTCGTTATGCAGAGTGGCTCGGCTGACTTGCGATCCCGCCACAAATACCGGTTCCAACTCCGCCAGCGGGGGGGTCAAAACACCGGTGCGGCCCACCTGTACATTGATATTCAACACTTTGGTCACCACTTGTTCGGGCGGGAACTTATAAGCAATCGCCCAGCGGGGGGGCTGCGGGCAGTGGAACCCAGTTCTTTTTGCACCGCCAAATCGTTAACCTTCACTACCACTCCATCGATCTCATAAGGGAGGCTGCCCCCCCTCTGATCCTGCCAGTGGCTGATGAAAGCAAATACCTCATCAAGGGTTGAACACACCTTGTAATGCGGGTTTATTCGCAGGCCCAACCGCAGTAGGTATTCTAAGGCCGCACTCTGGGTATTGATGCCCGCGGTAAGATTAGGCCCGGCGCCATAGAGAAAAATCTCCAAAGGCCTTTGGGCCGTCAACCTAGAGTCCAATTGGCGTAAAGAGCCCGCAGCGGCATTGCGCGGGTTGGCAAACAGGCTTTCCCCCGCTTTTTTTTACGCTGGCTGTTTAAGTTTATAAAATCGGCTCGATTAATGTAGACCTCACCCCCCCGCACGTTCAGGTCCACCGGTTCATTGAGGCGCAGCGGCATTGAGCGGATTGTACGCAGATTAAGGGTGATATCCTCTCCCTGCAGACCATCGCCCCCCCTGGTGGCACCCTGCATAAAGACCCCCCCTTCTTGATAGTCTAAAGAAACCGCCAGCCCATCGATTTTTAGTTCGCACACATAAGCGGGTTCCGTACCGCTTTGTTTTTTTGACGCGCTCGTGAAAGGCGGTCAAATCGGCCTCAGAAAAAGCATTGCCCAAACTCAACAGGGGGGGCTCGGCGTGGGTAAGCGCGGCAAATCTAGCACTGGGTTCGTGTCCCACCCTTTGCGTGGGTGAATCGGAAGTGATCAGCTGAGGGTGTTCCGCTTCCAACTGGATGAGTTCGCGCATTAATTGATCGTATTCCGCGTCGGAAATGCTGGGCTTATCTAAACATAGTATTGATAGTTATGAAACCTTATTTCCCCCCCGCGCAGCCGTTCTAATGTTTCTCGAATTTTATCCATTTTTTTCCTCCAGTCTAGATTTTCGTCAAGGGGGCCAGCTCGGCGATGACCTTTTTTTATCCCCCCCCGCGGGAAAGGCAATACTTAACTCGTGTTCGTCTCCCGATTTGCGCACCGAAACAATCATACCCTCACCCCACACCCCCCCGTGTTTGACCTTATCACCGGCGGAGAATTCCAAGCTAGCAGAACCGGCCCGAGAACGGGCGGGGGGGGAACAATCGTACTGATGTTGAGCAAACCGCCAAGGCCGCTCCGTTCTTCCAAGAATTGCGGATCAATCTCCGCAATGAAACGGGAGGGGGGGGTTCATTTTGTCGCTCCGTACAGCGTCCGCATTTGACTGCAGGTTAGATAAAGCAGCTCTTCGGCCCTGGTCATACCCACATAAGCCAGGCGGCGTTCTTCCTCAATTTCACTTGTTTCCAAAAGTGAAAGCGAGTGCGGGAAGATCCCCCCCTCTTCCAACCCCCCCACAATAAACACAACTGGAAACTCCAGCCCCCCCTTTGAGGCATGCAGCGTCATCAAGCTGATTGCATCCGCATCTTGATCGTAACTATCCACATCACTGATAAGCGCCACGTGTTCTAAGAGGGCAGCCAGATCGGTTGGGGGGGATACCTCCGTTTCAAACTGCTTGGTTACGGAAAGAAATTCGCGCAGATTTTCGATCCTAGTATTGGCTTCCCCCCCGTCACCCTGCGCCTCTAATTGGGCTAGATAACCGCTTTCGTGCAGCACAAGTTCTGTCAATTCGGTAAGCGAAAGATGGCCCACCTGCTCTCGGAAGCTTTCAATCATCACCCTAAACCCGGTGAGAGCCTCCAGAAATCTTGTGCCCAAACGATCAATCCCCCCCTCCAGATAGGATAGGGTTTCATAAAGGCTAACGCCAAATTCGGAAGCGTATTCAGCCAGCCGTCCAACAGTCACAGCACCCAATCCCCCCCGCCTGGGCACGTTTATAATTCGCCGGAAAGCGAAGTCATTTTGTGGATTGGCAATCAACTGCAAATAGGCCAAAAGGTCTTTGATCTCTCTGCGTTCATAAAAGCGCAGGCCCGAAATGATCCGGTACGGTATACCCCCGCCGCATGAATTCTTCTTCAAAGACGCGCGATAGGGCATGGGTGCGGTATAATACCGCGCAATTGCGGTAAGGCCAAGAACCTGTGCGCTGAGCCGGGCGGCCGTTTCCGCCACGAAACGGGCTTCTTCCCGCTCGTTGGCGGCGCGAAAAAGAACGACTTTTTCGCCCTCATACTTATTCGTCCGCAGAGTTTTGGGTTTTCGCTCGGTGTTATTTCGAATAACGGAATTGGCCGCGCCTAAAATGGACTTTGTAGAACGATAATTTTCTTCCAGTTTAACGATGCGGGCTCCGGAAAAATCCTTTTCAAATTCCAAAATGTTGCGGATGGTGGCCCCGCGGAAAGCGTAGATACTCTGATCCTCATCACCCACCACACAGATATTTCCGCTGCCGCGGGCAAGTAAGTGGACCAGAACATACTGGGCCATATTCGTATCTTGGTATTCATCAACCAACAGATAAGCAAACCTATTTTGATATTTCTCCAGCACTTGTTTATGGCGGCGAAACATCTGGGCGGTAACCATGATTAGATCATCAAAATCCAGGGCATTGGCTGCACGCAGCTTTTCCTGGTATTTGCGGTAGACCCGGCCAACCACGTTCTCCCAATAGTCACCCTCCGAAATAGAGTAATCATCGGGGCTGACAAGCTCATCTTTGGCCCTGCTGATTGCCCCCCCAGCACCTGTCTGGTTCTACCCGCTTAGGATCAAGGTTGAGTTCACTGAGGCATTCTTTGATCACCAGCAGCTGATCGGATTGATCAAAAATTTGGAAATTGGACTCGTATCCGCTGAACGCGCTTTCAGCGCGCAAGATGCGCACACAAAGTGCATGGAAGGTCCCCCCCATAAAGACCTGTTCCGCACCGGGGGGGCCCACCATCTCCAAAAGCCTTTCCCGCATTTCTTGCGCCGCCTTATTGGTAAAGGTCACGGCTAAAATTTGCCATGGCGGGACTTGGTGTTCTTTAATCAAGTGTACAATCCTCGTGGTCAAAACCCTTGTTTTTCCGCTGCCCGCTCCTGCCACAACCAAGAGCGGACCCCCCCGCACCGATTCTACTGCCAAGCGCTGATTTTCATTTAAACTTTGTAAATAGTCCATGCTATGCCCCCCTTTTAAGCTGGCTGTTCCCACCAATTCCCAGCAGGTAGTGCCCGGAACTGGGAGAATTATCAGCTGTAGATAATTACTTACAAACCCGGAAAGGAAGGGAGTAATCATTTTGCGCAATTATTTTGTTTTGACGTTTTCTCTGCTTACAGCTTTAATTCTCAGCGGCTGCTTCCATCCCCCCCTGCCAAATCCGCCGATTAATGGCGAAACGGGAACATTAACAGGTACGGTGCAGGACTCTGTCTCCGGCCTGCCCCCCCTCTGGCAGGGTACCGCGACCTTAGCCGGTCAAAGTGCTCCCATTGCTAACGGCAGCTTCCAATTCACCAATGTACCGGTGGGCACACAGACTTTAACGATCACTACCCGCTTTCACAAGCCCTGGCAGAAACAGGTGGTAATAGGCGGTTCCGAGACTGCCCTCAGTGCGGGCCTGGTTCCGATCTTCAGTGCGGCGGAACTCGATCTGTTCGCGCGTTTAGTTCATGCGGAAGCGAAAGGGGAAAGTTACGAGGGCCAGGTGGCGGTGGCCGCCACTGTTTTGAACCGCCTGCTTCATCCCGATTACCCCCCAACACCCTAACGGGAGTAATCAATCATGTTGTCGTTAGTGGAGGCAAAAAAAATACTATCAATATGAGCCTGTTTTGAACGGCGCCATTAAAACCGCAGCTGACCAAACGGCCGTCAATGCGGTAGCCGATGCCCTTGCGGGCTGGGATCCGTCCCGCAAAGCCACCGGTTTTTTCGCACCCGGCAAAGTCAGCGCCAACTCCTGGGTATGGAGCCGCACTACTACCGTGACTATCGGTAACCACCGTTTTTTTCCGTTAACGCTGCACGTAAAGACACCTCTCACTTGTTGAGAGGTGTTTTATTGTTTAATTCCCGGAAACGCTGGAGCGATCCTGCAGCTCCTGCCAGATTTCTTCCAAGCTGACCTGTTTGAAGACAAGCAAAACCAAAAGATGATAAAGCACATCGCTGACCTCGTAGACAAGTTCTTCGTTCCGCTCGTTTTTGCCGGCAATAATCACTTCTGCGGCTTCTTCGCCGAACGCTTTCAAAATCTTGTCCAAGCCGTTTTCCATGAGATAATTGGTATAAGAGCCCACTTTGGGAGAACGCCTGCGATCTTCAATGGTAGCGTACAGCCAAGCCAGAACGTCACGTTTGGGCCTAAGCTCGCTGGGATCCGGCCCATCTGCCATGATCAGGTTGTGAAAACTGCTGTATTCGTCCTTATTGTCATCACAGGCACCATGGCCGTATTGATCTACAATGATCAAGACCGCATCCCGATCGCTGTCCGCCGAAATTCGGCGTACCTTCTGCACATTGCCCGCCTCCGCTCCTTTTTCCACACCTCTTGGCGTCGGCGGCTGAAAAACCAGGTTTCCCCCGTCTGCAGAGTCTTATTAAACGCCTCTTCATTCATATAGGCAGTCATAAGCACGCGCCCCTGAGTATCCTGAATGACCACTGGTACAAGGCCGTTTTCATCATATCTAATCAAAGTCCCACCCCCCCCTTCGATTACTCCCATTCTATAGTAGCCGGCGGTTTGGCACTGATGTCATAAACAACCCGGTTAATTCCCCGCACTTCTTGCATTAAACGTCCGCTGATCTCGGCCAGCACCTCGTGGGGGGGTACTCGGCTCCAGTCCGCTTCCATGCCGTCCGTGCTTGTGACAAAACGTAAGGCCGCCACGTATTCGTAAGTCCGCTCACCTTGAAAAACCCCTACTGTACGCATGTTGGTCAACACCACCGCGGCCTGCCAAATCTCGCGGTACAGCCCCCGCCCGCCTAATCTCCGCCATGGCGATGGCGTCCGCCCTGCGCAAGATGGCAAGTCTTTCCGGCGTTACCTCTCCAATGATTCTAATAGCCAGACCCGGGCCCGGAAAAGGATGCCGCCAGACAATTTCGTCCGGCAAAGCCAATTTTTCGGCCAAAACACGCACTTCGTCTTTGAATAAAACAGCCAGGGGTTCCACTAGTTCAAAACCTAAGTTCTCGGGCAGCCCACCCACATTATGATGGCTTTTGACAAACACGCCCGAGGCATGAGCCCCCCCGCTTTCTATCACATCGGGATAAAGCGTACCCTGGACAAGGTAGGCCGCATCGTTGAGGCGTGCCGCCTCCTCCTCGAAAACCCGAATGAACTCTGTGCCTATTCTTTTTCTTTTTTTCCTCCGGATCCTCTATTCCGCGCAGTTTAGTCAAGAAACGATCCTGGGCCTGAACGTGAATTAAGGGAATGCCCAGTTCCTTTTGGAAAATGCGGACAACCTGTTCACTTTCGCCGGCGCGCATAAAACCGTGATCGACATAGATGCAGGTCAGCCTGTCACCGAGCGCCCGATGGACAAGGGCGGCCGCCACCGCGGAGTCAACTCCGCCGCTGAGGCCACAGACAGCACTACCGCTGCCCACCTGTTTTTGCACTTCAGCCACCGCTCTGTCCAAAAAAACATCCATATTCCAATCACGGCTGCATTTGCAGCGTTCTGTTAAAAACCCGCCAATTCTGCACGGGAAAACGAAGATTGCTGCAGGGGGGGCCACAAAGGGATCCCTTCTGCCTCGAGCCTGCCCGGTAAAGTCTCGGGCATTTGCCCCAGGGCAACAATACCCCGCGGCCGGCGCCGGCGGACAATCTCGTTCAACGCCTGTGGGGGGGGCACTATTTCACTGAAAACCCCAAGCTTGCGGATTTCCTTGGCTGCCTGCTGTGCCCGGGAAGACCCGTAATCAACTACAAAAATGCATTCCAAAGCGCAACCCTCCGTTTTAAGGTGCAAAACTACCCACTTACAACACCCACATAGGGAAGTTCTCGAAATTTATGATTATAATCCAGCCCATAACCGATCACGAATTCATCGGGAATGGTAAAACCCACGTAATCGGGCACAAATTCGATCCGCCTGCGCTCCGGTTTATCTAACAGCACAGCCGTTCGAATACTGGCCGGTTTACGGGGCAGGAACAGCTGAGATAGGTAGGAAAGGGTTAATCCGGAATCAATAATGTCCTCAACAATAAGGATGTCCCTTCCTTCAATAGCCGTATCCAAATCCTTAAGCAGTTTAACCACCCCGGATGTTTTCGTTGAATGCCCATAACTGGACGTAGCCACGAAATCTACTTCTAGCGGGATGAAGATTTCGCGAATCAGATCGCTCATAAAGACGAAGGCACCTTTTAATATGCCCACAACGACCAGATCTTTGTCAGCATAATCCCTACTGACTTGTTCACCCAGTTCCCGGACTCTCTTTTGTATGTCTTCCGCACTGATTAAAACTTGTACCTGCAATCCGATCCCACCCGTATGTGATTTGTGCATCACTACCTTCTCCACACCCTTACCGATTCCTTGTAAATCACGTGTTAAGTTAAAAAGACCCCCCCGCTAGTACCCTAGTGGGGTCTTTTATAACTATTTGGCCGGTTACATCATGCCGGGCATGCCGCCGCCCATTCCGGCGTTCGGCATCATGGGTTCGTCTTTCGGTTCCTCTACCACCAGGCATTCCGTAGTCAACAGCATGGCTCCGATGGAAGCCGCGTTCTGCAGAGCGCTTCTGGTTACCATGGCAGGGTCAATAATGCCTTTCTCCACCATGTCCACATATTCTTCGCTCAACACGTCAAAGCCAACGCCTTTAGGCGAATTCTTGACCTTTTCCACAACAATGGCGCCTTCTACGCCCGCGTTGCTGGCAATCATCTTCAGAGGTTCTTCTAGGGCGCGGCGCACGATGTTTACACCTGTTTTTTTCGTCGCCCGCCACTTTAATATCTGCTAAAACGCCAATAGCATCGATGAGCATCGTTCCGCCACCGGCCACAATACCTTCTTCAACTGCGGCCCGAGTTGCGGATAGTGCGTCTTCGATACGATGCTTTTCTCTTTTAGTTCTGTTTCGGTCGGGGGGGCACCCACCTGAATTACCGCTACACCGCCGGAGAGCTTTGCTAGGCGTTCCTGCAGTTTCTCTTTATCATAATCGGAGGTGCTGTCTTCGATTTCGTTGCGGATCTGGTGAATCCTGCCCGAGATCGCTTCGCTCGTGCCTTTGCCATCCACAATCGTGGTCTCTTCTTTAGTGACCAGCACCTGGCGGGCCTGGCCAAGCATCTCCACGGTGGTGTTCTCCAGCTTGAGGCCGACCTCTTCGCTGATTACCTGGCCGCCCGTGACGACCGCGATATCTTCCAGCATTGCCTTGCGGCGATCACCGAATCCCGGAGCCTTAACGGCTACCACATTCAGTGTTCCCCCCCGGAGTTTATTAAGCACCAAAGTTGCCAACGCTTCCGCCTCAACGTCTTCCGCAATGATTAATAGGGGGGGTTTGCCAATCTGCATCGTCTTCTCCAAAATGGGGGGGAGAATGTCCGCGATGGCGCTAATCTTACGATCGGTGATCAGAATGTAAGGCTCTTCGAGCGATGCTTCCATGCGCTCCGTATCAGTGACCATGTAATGGGAAACATAACCCCCCCGGTCGAACTGCATACCTTCCACCACTTCCAACGTGGTGCCGATCGTGTTCGATTCTTCTACCGTAATTACGCCGTCTTTGCCCACTTTTTCCATAGCATCCGCGATCAAATCGCCGATTTCTGTGTCACCCGCGGAAATAGAAGCGACCTGGGAGATCGCACCCCTTGTCTCGATGGACCGGGCGGTATTGCGAATTTCTTGTACAATGGCCTCCACAGCCAATTCAATGCCGCGCTTGACAAAAACGGGATTGGCGCCTGCCGCCACGTTTTTCAAACCTTCCCTGACGATGGCTTGAGCTAAAACGGTTGCGGTCGTTGTACCGTCACCGGCAATATCATTAGTTTTGGTGGCTACTTCTTTAACAAGCTGCGCACCGAGATTTTCAAAAGGATCCTCTAAGTCGATCTCTCTGGCGATCGTCACGCCATCGTTGGTAATGGTCGGAGAACCAAAGGATTTCTCCAGAATAACGTTGCGCCCCCCCTTCGGCCCCCCCAAAGTTATTTTAACTGCATCAGCTAACGCATTGACCCCCCCGGCTTCTAGTTTTTTTGCGGGCGTCTTCACGAAAGACTAAATCTTTTGCCATATTCCTTCACCTTCCTCGTTAATTTATTTCACTATTGCTAATAGGTCGGACTCCCTGAGAATAAGTAGCTCTTCACCCTCGTACTTGACTTCTGTGCCCGCATATTTAGCAAATAGAACTGTATCCCCGGCTTTAACGCTCATGGGAATTAATTTGCCCTCTTCACTGTGTTTGCCCGGGCCCACCGCTACGATTTTACCCTGCTGCGGCTTTTCTTTGGCCGTATCCGGCAGGACGATACCGCTGGCTGTTTTTTTTCTTCCGCTTCCAAAACCTTCAAAACAACGCGATCTCCTAATGGTTTAATGTTCAACTATGTTTACCCCCTTCTTCAATACTTTCTTGTTAGCACTCGCTTAGGGTGAGTGCTAAATCTATACCATATATTAATCAACAGGCCCAATTTTTGCAAGTCCCCCCTAATTCACCAAAAAGAGGCGTATTTACCCACAAAAACCATTCTGGTTAAATTTGCCCCCCCTCTTTACTCGCCTTAACGAGCCAAAGCGCCCCCCCAACCCGATTTTGGATCCCAAAGTACCGCGTTAGAACTGCAGTCCGCCTGCAGGCAAAAGTCTAAATCTGCGCTGAGGCCCAGCCCCCCCGCAGAATGCGCCCGTGGGCGGTATCGCGCAGCATAATTCGGTCAACGCCACTATGCAGTGCCCGAGCGGTGCGGGCTCCGTCCCCCCCTAAGACAGCCCGGGGCAAATAGGTGGTGATTAGGCCGGCGCACCACACATCCTCCAAGGAAAATTTGCCCTTAAGTGCGGAAAA
>JMBV01000365.1_pt1 | contig 14965 bp, 28 predicted proteins | sample 616531 | NCBI WGS metagenome assembly JMBV01 (sample SAMN02727904, study PRJNA239997) | anaerobic digester metagenome | biome: anaerobic digester; isolation source: mesophilic anaerobic digester inoculated with municipal waste water sludge... | place: Germany: Bielefeld University, CeBiTec ... | reverse complement strand
CCCATTGTCAGAAAGAAGCTTCTATTGTTTTTTTGCTATAATCTAATATTTCTCATTTATATAATGGTCTATTAAGGATTCTTTTTTTTCCTTCTATAAATACTCCCTCTTCTCTTAAAATTTTTAATAACCAACGGCTTTTAGAGTGGAAAATGGCCTCTTTATAATCCAATAGCACTATTTCATATAATTTATCCCTTAAGTATTTAGACTCAACTTTTATAAAATAAGCCTCTACATTTTTGAACTCTAAGTGTTTCAATAATTGTAATGTAGCTCTATCCTTTTCATGATAATAATGATTACCCATATTCTTATAATATATATAGTAATCGTCATGTTTCCCTGATTTTCTAATATCTTTGGCTAACATAGTATAATATTTTGCCAAAACATTAAAGTATTGATAATTATACATCCCCTTCTCAAAACTATCAATTCTACTGAATGGTTTTATGTTCATCTCCTGGACGAAATCAAAATTAGATTCTAAAAACTCCTTTTTTTGATATATCTCCATTGCTATACTGGATAATAAGGGAACTTCTGTTCTCAAAGAATGTATCAAATATACCCTTACTTTTATAATACGCCAATTATAACACCCTATCTAAATATAATTTTATATTTAATTAGATTATATCACAAACTTCAATATTTTTCTTTTAGTAAATGGATTTCTTCTTCTGTTAATTCTCTATATTCCCCCCTGGTCTTAAACTTTCATCTAATCTTAATAGCCCTATGGATAGCCTTTTTAAATATACTACTTCCATATTAATAGTTTCAAACATCCTTTTTACCTGATGGTATTTTCCTTCTTTGATAGTTAGTTTTACCTTAGAATATATATCAGATTCAAGTATCTCCAATGTTGCTGGCAAAGTCTTATATCCATCGTCTAATAGGATTCCCTGTTGAAAGTATTTTTTTATGTTTTTCTTCTACAAATCCACGAACCTCTACATAGTAAGTTTTTTTCTACTCCCTTTTTGGGGGGGACAAAAGCTCGTGGGCTAGTTTGCCATCATTGGTAAGTAATAATAATCCTTCCGTGTCTTTGTCCAACCTTCCTGCAGGGAAAAGATTGAATATAATATATTCTTCGTCAATAATATCCAATACAGTCCTATTGATTGGATCATCTGTAGACGAAACAATACCTTTAGGCTTGTTCATCATAATATAGATATACTCCCTATATATAATCTCCATACCATCCAGAGTGATAATATCTCCATAGGGATCTACTTTGAAATTTTTTTTCTATTAATCATATGCCCATTTACTTCAACCCTGCCCTCTCTAATAATTTTTTTCTACATCCTTCCTACTTCCATATCCCATATTTGAAAGTACCTTGTCCAATCTCTCTTTTTTTCCCATAGAATTCTCCTTTTTCTACTTATTAGTGGAAGTTTATATGCTCATTAGACTATTATACTATAGTTTATATCATTTTTTTAATTCATTGAAATAACCTATAGTATAATTTTTAAAAAAAGAACACAAAATAATTATAAGTATTAGCAATATCCTTAATGTATAGGAGGGAATAATCATGCATAAGGAAAACAATAAAGAACCACTAGATGGTGTTAAATGCATAGTTAATACCTGTCATTACCATCTAATGGGAGATCAATGTGGGCACATAAGATTGAAATTCAACCAAGGAATGCATCTACTACTGAAGAAACCGACTGTGCTACCTTTAGACCTCATGATATCATGGAATAGAATAGGCAGGGTACCTGTCTATTCCATTCCTAGTTCTATAGAATCATCCTTTAAATCTTCTGGCATGTCTTCTAACATATACTCTACATTGATATAAAACTCTGTTCCAAATTTTTCTGAAATAGAATCTAAATCCCTCTTTAAATTCTTTAAATCCTCTATTGATAAAGGTATTATCTTATATATACTGTCTACATATATCTTTTCTACATCGTAGTCCCTGCCAATTATTCCACACAAAAAGCCATAGAAAGATTCAATATTTTTTTATATTGAACTCCATGGCATTAATAAGTCTTACACCATAATTAAGACTAAATATATGATTATCGTCTACATCAACAAATATGATGTTCCCATTGCCTTTCTTAATGTCCTCATTGGCCTTGTCTATTAGCCATTTAGTTTTTCCACTTCCCTTTGGGCCTAAAATAAATTTAACCATATGAATCGCCTCCAATTTTATATAATATTAGCCTATAATATAATATTCTACACTACTTTACCTTTTCCTCTTTTTTTTATGTGATTTCTTGCTTTTCCAAATACTGTCTAAAATTTGGATAGGGATAATGCTTTCCCATTTAAATAATCACACTTTATTCCTTGCTTGGTATTTCTTCTTTCCATTTCATCTACTATTTCATCCCTTATCTTCCACCAGGATTCATTCCAATTGACAAATAGGGTATTCTCCTCTGGAGCACGACCTATAATCCTTTGAACTACTATGTCTTCATCCAAATACTCTAGAAAGGTTATCACCCTTTCTATATATTCCTCTTTGGATATTAGATTGATTTCCCCCCCTTCCTTGTACATCTTGCCTAGCTTTGTTCCCTCTACAATGTATAAGGCATGGAGTTTTACCTCTTCTACCCTTAGAGCTGATAGTACTTTAGCATTTTCTATTACATCCTCTATATCATCCCAAGGGAGATTTAATATTAAATGGTACAAGTTCTAATATTATAGCTTTTGTTTCTAATTACAGCATCAATAAATTCAGCCAAAGTATGTCCCCCCCTATTTATTTTCTTTAGGGTGTGGTAATTTACCGTTTGTAGACCTAGTTCTATAGTTATTTCTAAACAATATTTATCTCCAATATAAGCTAAGTATTCTAGATACTCATCTTTTATACAATCTGGTCTAGTAGAGATGGATATACCTACCACATCTTCTACTATGGATTCCTCTATACATCTTTTAAAATCCTCTAAAGGCATATAAGTGTTGGTAAAGGATTGAAAATAAGAGATGAATTTTTTTTGCATTATATCTTTTACTAATATAAGCCTTATTTTTTTTCTATTTGTTCTCTTACAGAATAGGTACTAGGGAGGTTTTCGAAGGAACCTCCCTCTTCCCCCCGCAATATATGCAGCCACCAGTACTTAATTTCCCATCCCTATTGGGACAAGTTAGAGATAAACTAATAGGTAATTTATATACCTTTTCTCCAAATTTTTCTTTTAAATAGTTGGAATAAGCATTATACACTGTAATATCCATTTAATTCACCTTTCTATTTATACATTCCTCTAATTTCTACATCTTCTATATCTATTATAAATTGGCTAGGTTCTCCCCCCCAAGAATGTAGTGGATTATATTTAAATATCATTTCATCATATAAATAAAATTCTTCCCCATTCAATTCTTGATTAAGAACTTTTTCTTTATCTAAAATACTATTAATACTAATCTATCTAAATTATTAGGATTTCCCATTATAAAAGTGCCCTCTGCTCCTTCTCTTATTACAGAAATTCCTTTGATTTTAATAGTATCTTTAAAGATATTTATAGGTAAATATTTAGCCATTTCTTTCATTATACTGTGATTCTCTGGATAACCTATTAATATTAAATTTTGCTTTTTATCTTCTTTATTTAATTTATCTTCTTCAACTACTTTTATATCCATATTATAATTAAATTTAAAGCACTCTTGTATATTTAAAACGAAATTATCTACCATCATTTCATGTTCTTTCTCTACATAATTTGGTTTTACTACTATTAAATCTTCTCCTTCCAATGCTCTAAGTATTATACTTCTTGTTATTAAACCTTTTATCTTTTCCTGTTCCTTTATATCTCTCTTATCCATTGCCTTGAAAATTTCTGCTCTTTCATCTTCATTAAGCTCTATATTTTTAGGATAATAATTTGGATCATTTACTGCCTTTTTCATTATGTTCTTAGTTTCTTTTCCTGCTATTTCTTCTATAGTATCTATTAATCCCTCAATAGATGCATTTTTAAAAAGATACTTTTCATAGTATTTTCTTAAAAATTTAGTAAATGTTTCTTCTCCTAATCTTTGTCTTAAATCTTCAAAAAAAAGCTGGTCCCTTCTTTTGATAGATTACACTGGAATACTCATCCCAACTACCAAAATCTGCTACAGAACTATTTATAGGTGTACTCTTTTCTGGATAAAAATTAGCTCTAATTTGATAATTTACACCATTTTGATGATATTTACCATATTCTTTTTCAAAATATAATGCAGTCATAAACACAGTTAAAGATTCATCTAAAAAAAGGCTCTTTAAATTCATTATTCCCTACCCCTACATACCACCATTGATGCATAGTTTCATGAACAGCTGCTTCTATAGTAAAAGGGGGGGCATATTCTTCGCTTTCATCTTCTAAATCATAATATCTACCCATTTGAATTACTTGAGGATATTCCATAGCACCTCCAGCAAGATAAGTTTCCGCAATTTTTAATTCATCATAAGGATATTTTCCTACAGTAGTATTCATAAATTTTACAGTTTTGGCTACTTCGTTTAATATTCTATCTGCTATGCTTTCAATAACTTTTTCTTCAGCAAAATCTTTGTCAACCATATAATAATGGCTTATCTTTATGCCATCCACTTCTTTGCTTTTTATTTTATAATTTGGACTCATAAAAATTACAAAATCTCTAACTTTCTCTGCACTAATCTCTAAAGTTTTACTTTCATTTTCTATTTTTTTCTTTTGTTATATTTCCTGTAGATGCTACCACCATATTTTTAGGAATTGTCAATTTCACATTATAATTAGAAACATCGCTATAGTTAGATTCCCCCCCAATAGGATGATATGGATTTTTATCCCACTTATTTGTTTTTTTCATCATAAATAGATAATATAGGATACCAATTAGTTAAAGAATATTCCTCATTTACATGATGTAAACGATGATTTCCTTCTGGAATCTTTAATTTAAATTTAATTTTTACTTTTACCTTTTCGCCTTTTTTTTATAGGTTTTTCTAATATAATTTTTAGTATTTGATTGTCAGTAGTATACTTAGGTTCATTGTTGTTTATATGTACTTCTTCTATTTCTATCCATCCTTTTTCTTCTTCTTGAATTTCAGGTATTTTATCCACAAAATACATACCGCCAATTATAGGCATAGTTTCATAAGATAAATAAGAATTAGGATATAAATGAAATACAATTTCTTTTAATTCTGAATTATACGAATTAGTAATCTCCACTAACTGCTCCCCCCCATATATCATATGGCTTTTTGTATCTAATGTAAGATTCATATTATATTCAGTTGGGCTATCTAAACCAATTGCAAAATTTAATTGAAAACTAGTTAAAACTATTAATAATGCTAATACAATAGATAAACTTCTCTTTTTATTCATGGCTATCCCCCTCGTATTTATTTAGAAAAACTAAAATATTTTAGTTTCCTATCATTTATTTATAATTTTAATATCCTTCTTAATTCAAAAGCTACTCCTGCTTGATTATTGTCCTTTTTAGTTATTATATCTGCTACTTCTTTTACCTGTTGGCTAGCGTTTTTCATTGCAATTCCACAACCTGCATTTTTTTATCATCTGAGCATCATTATTATCGTCCCCTATTGCAATAATTTCCTCAGGAGATATTCCTTTTTTTTCTTAGCATATTCCTTTAAGCTTAACCATTTGTTCCCCAAAGGGTGCATCACTTCTAAAAGAGCCTCTGCTGTTTGAATATTTTCCATTACATGGGAGCTGTATCTGTTAGGGTATTTTTTTGTTAATGTATAAATGAAAGTTTTCTAGAGCTTTTCTATTTCCAGCATATATGACTGCCAATATATTATGGTTTTCTAATTCTAAATAATTTTCTATTTCCCTGTATCTTTTTTTTCATCTGGAGACAAATAATTATCATAGATTTTACCTTCCTTTTCTATTTCTATTATTATATCGTATCCCTTTTCATATTTATCCACATGAACTATAGGATAAAGATCTCTTTTCCTACTTTCCTCTATTAAAATTCTAAAGTCCTCCATATCTAAATATTTTTCAATTATTATTTCATCCCTTGAAGTATCCCTTACTATATTTCCATTGTTAGCTAGTACCACTAAAGGCATATTTATATCTTTTATTAATTGTTTTGCTGACCAATACCTTCTTCCCGTAGCAATTACCACCTCATAGCCTTTATCTGCTAGTTCATGAACAACACTTATATTTTCCTTAGGAATATTTTTGTCATCATCTAATAGAGTGCCATCTAAATCTATAGCAACTAATTTATACATTATGCCTATCACCTCATATGCTACTTTTATCTAATTATACCAATAATATTGACTTTATAAACTATAGAATTCTTTAAAAGATCTATACGCATAATGATGATCTAATACCCCACCTAATTCCCTAATAGAGTGCATAGCTAATATTGGATTGCCAATATCTACAGATGGAATATCCAGTTGGGTGGAAGAAATAGGTCCTATGGTAGAACCTCCCCCCTTTCATCAGATCTGTTGACAAATTTCTGTACTGGTACCCTAATGGACTTACATATACCTTCATATATAGCTGATGATAAGCTATCAGTAGTATAGGATTGATTGGCGGATGTTTTAATAGCTACTCCGCCATTAATTACTGGCCTATTAGTTGGATCCTGTTTGTCCGTATAATTGGGATGTAGAGCATGGGCCATATCTGCAGAGATTAAGAAAGATTGAGATAGAGCTCTATAATAGTCCTCCTTGTCCTTCCCTAATGCTATAGTTATTCTCTCTAAAACTGTCCTCAACATTGGACTAGCTGCTCCTTGCTTGGTGGTACTTCCTACTTCTTCATTGTCAAAACAAACTAATACATTGGTTCCTTTGGATACTTGACTATCTACAAAACCATATAATCCTGCATGAACCATTGCTAAATCGTCTAACCTACCTATGGATATGAATTCTTCATTAAACCCTATTAGAGATCCTTTTCCCTACTATATAAAATAGTTCAAAATCTAATATATTTTCTATTTTAATATCCAATTCTTCAGCTATAAGTCTTAGTAGGAAACCATCTTTTTCAAATTTGCCGTCGATAATAGATACTAAAGGCAGTGTGTCTGTTTGAGGATTAATCTTGATGCCTTCGTTTACCTTTCTATTCATGTGAATAGCCAAGTTTGGTATTATCATCAATGGTTTTTTTTCATATCTACTAACAATTCCTCTGGCTTTAGAGGATTGCCTGTTTTTATGGTAACCCTTCCTGCTAAGGATAAAGGCCTGTCAAACCAGGTGTTTAGAATTGGACCTCCATATACCTCTGTATTTAATTTTAGATATTTGTCTTCCACTATCATCTCTGGATTAGGCTTAATCCTAAAGGTAGGGGGGCATCTGTATGAGCGCCTATCAGCTTAAAACCATCTTCTTGGATTTCTCCCTTACCTATTACAAAAGCTATAATAGCTGATTTGTTTTTAACTATGTAGTATTTGCCCTCCCTTTCTAAACTCCATGTTTCTTCTAATTTTATCTCTTTAAATCCCCTTTCACATAGGATTTCTTCTACTTTTTTTTCGTAGCATGAAACGAACTAGGGCTATCTTCTATAAAGTTCATTAAAGATTTTGCAAATTCCTTTTCTTTATTCATATAATCATCCTTTCTTATTTTATATGCCTAAACTGATCACACTATTAGTATATCTTTACAAAAAAATACTTCAACTCAATAGCTGAAGTATTTTTGGTTTATATCTACTCTTCATCATCTTCTTCATCAAATAATAGCTCATAATCCTCTTCTTCATCAAAATCTAAATCTTCTTCTGCAAACAATTCATAAAAGGCTTCTGAGACTATTTCAAATTCTTCATCATCCTCAATATTTATCAATTGAGGTCCTTCTTCGTCTTCCTCATATCCATATAAAAACACTTGCTCATCATCTAATGGAACTAAAGCTATATACTCATAGTCATCTACTTCAAATATTCCTAGCACTGTACACTCTAGTTCTGTACCATCTTCTAGGGTGAGATAAATAATATCCATTTCTTCAGGATGTTCATGTTCTACACAGTCACAGTTTTCATCATGGTTATGGTTTTTGTTCATAATCATTCTCCTTTACCAAATATTTTATATACTATATGCTAATAATATCCTATTTTATTATAGAAGTATACAATATTTTAAAATATTTTATTTTTTTTAACATATTTTAGTAAACCATAATCTTTTTTTGACCCTATCTCTAATAAGGTGCTAGATTGAAATCCAAATATATCTATTGTTTTTATATATATTTTTTTTGTCCTAATCTAAAGCCATCCCTCTCTATTTTTATATAGGGTTCTATAGGTATATCATCTTCCTTTCTCCAATTTTTCCACCGAATTATAGGTATATCCCCCCCATCATAATCCGTATCTATTCCAATAAAATCTACAAGAGCAAGGGAGTCATCTAATAATATTTCCAAAACCTTTTGTTTATATTTATATTTTATTTCTATTTTATCCACATCTACATGATATTTATCCAATTCTATATATAATTCTTCTTTGGATCCTTTTTTTTATTATATTTACCTGTTTTATGAATAATTTCCCTTCAATCTGTAAAGATTCCTGTGTATTGCAAATATAATAAGATTGGGATTGGTTCTCAATAAGCCTTTTGTTAATTGTAGTAAGGGAAAGACCCCCCCTTTATCTACCATTATCCATTTCCTATCGTATTTTTCTGCTACTACACCAGTAGTACCACTACCAGCAAAGAAATCTCCAATTAAGGAGCCTTCATCAGAGGAAGTAAGTATTATCCTTTCCAATAGCTTCTCTGGTTTTTGAGTATCATATCCAACCCTTTCCCTAGATGTTCTACCTACCATATCTATCTGCCAAACATCTTTTAACTTTACCAAGGTATACCATCCTATGTCATCTTGAAACTCTTCTACACCCTTAAACCTATAGGGTTTTAACCCCCTGTTATAGGATTTTTCCAGTTGAGGATTAAATATATAATCTTTGGTTTTGCTATATACCAATATATTGTCATGCTTTCGAGAGAAATACCTATTACTAGTCCCTCCTGATTTGTAAGCCCATATCACTTCGTTTAAAAAAAATTTTCCCTCCCAAATATCTCATCCATCAATATTTTTACATAGTGGACTGTCCTATAATCTAGATGGACATATATGGTACCTTTTGGACTTAATAGCTCCTTTAACAAAAATAACCTAATGTAAATCATCTCTAAATACCCAATAAAACCCTTTTCCCAGGTATCCCTATAGGCTAGTATTCTAATGTTTCCTTGGTATCATTGGTTTTGATTACAATCCTACCTTTATAATTAGCATTTGTAAGAAAAGGTGGATCTATGTATATTAAATCAAATTTTTCCCTATACCCTAACTTTAACAATTTTTCTATTATGATTAAATTATCTCCAATATATAGCTGATTTATCCATTCCTCTGTTAATATATCCTGTCTATTCCTCGTATCCGACAGGATTATCATCTGTTGTATAATGGGATCTTCATAATCTTCATTTAAAATTTTTTTCTGCTCTTTCCCTACCTTTTTTTTACTATCCTAGGCAATTCCCATATTAAATCCATATTAACCTCCCTTTTAATATATATATGTGTCTATTATACTATAAAAAAAATATACTGGATACCAAAAAGAATATCCAGTATAAATTATTCTATTATATGGAGCAAGGACTATATCCACAGTCTTGGCATTCAGAACATCCACCACTATGGATTAAAGTACCACCACACATGGGGCAAGTGTCTGGATCCTCTTTTAACTGCTCTAATACCAATTTATCTATCTCCTGTTGTAGTTTTTCGATCCTTTCTAGTCTGTTTAATTTAGATTTATCAGTAATTAGTATTCCTGATCTAGCACACCCATCCCTATATATGGTAACCCCCCCTTTTAGTCCTTTTTTTCCAAGCATACATATATAATTCCTCTACTTCTTCTACAGTAAATTCATTAGGAACATTCACCGTGGAAGATATACTAGCATCTATATACTGCTGCCATGCAGCTTGCACATCTATTCTAGATTTATAATCTAAATTAGAGGTAGTTACAAAAAAAGTCTGGCAGATCTTCTTCTCGAGTTATATTGTTTCTATCCATATACTCCTTCACTATAGGGGTAAATACTTTATAATAGGTGTCTTCGTGATGAAGAGATTCAGATTTCCTAGTATAGGATATTTGAAATATTGGCTCCAATCCATTGCTACAACCTATTAATGTAGATATACTTCCCGTTGGAGGAATAGTCAATAGTTGAGAATTTCTTAGTCCATATTTTCTAATTAATTGAAGCACATCTTCCTCAGCATTGGATAATAAAAATGGGGGATTTTAAGACTGCTTCTTCTTTATATCTAGGAAATGGGCCATATTCTGCTGCCAATAGAGCTGATTGCCTTAAGGCTTCGTTTACTAATACCTTTCCTATTTGATGAATAAGCTCTATGGACTCTTCGCTGCCATATTTGATTCCCATCTTAATGAACATATCCGCTACCCCCCCCATTATCCCAAGGCCAATCTGTCTTAACTCCCTAGACATTTCCCTTTGTTCCTTTAATGGATGGAGATTCATATTTTCATCTAATACTTCATTTAAATAGATAACCCCCTTCCCTTACCATTTCTGAAAAACCATCAAAGTCAAATTCTGCTCTAGTGGTAAATGGATTTTTGACAAATTCGCTTAAATTTATAGAAGATAGATTACAAGAACCATAGCCTGGCAAAGTCTCTTCTGCACAAGGGTTTACCCCTGCAAATTCAAAACTATCATCTTCACTCATTAAATGCCATGAATCTATGCGATTTTGATATAATATACCTGGCTCTGCCATGTTCCAGTTGTTTTCTGAAATTTTTCTAAATAGTTCTCTGGCTTTCACTACCTTTCTAATCTCTTCGTCAGTAGCATCTACATAAAAATAAAGTTCATAGTCTTCATCCTTTTCAACAGCTTTCATAAAGTCATCGGTAATGTTTACAGATATATTAGCATAATTTACTTTGCTTAAATCATTTTTTTACATCGATAAAGTCCTCAATATCTGGATGATTACAATCCATGTTTAGCATCAAAGCACCCCGTCTACCTTTCATGCCAATTAGTCCTGTAACTAATGAAAAAAAAGATCCATAAAGGATACTGCTCCAGTAGTGGTATTGGCTGCATTGTTTACTTTTGCTCCCTTAGGTCTTAATTTAGACAGATTAAGACCTACTCCTCCACCGTAGGAATAAGTCCTAGCCATATATTTAGCTGTATCAAATATGGATTCAATATTGTCCTCTACTTTTGGCATAACATAACAATTGGATAGGGTAATCTTTCTACCATATTTGTCTAAACCTCTACCTGCTAATATCCTTCCTGCAGGCATAAACTTTTTGTCCTTTATGGCCTTTTTTTATATAGTTATTACCACCGCTTACCCTAGTTAAGAATTCATCAAAACTCTCATTTTCATATCTATATTTTTTTTCATATATATCTCTCTGTAAATCCGACATCTCCCATCCATATTTTCTTAATCTAGCCCTTTTATCCCTGTATAAAATATATTTTTTAGCTACATCTGGTCTTTTACCCATAAGTTCCACTTCTACAAAGTCTTGAATCTTCTCTATGTGAACCAATTTTGAGCTTTTAAAGGTATCATAAGCCTTATTGGCTATCTCTTCAGCTATAGCTTCGTCTATTCCTAGTTCCGTTTCAGCCATAGCTTTACAAATTGCGTTAACTATCTTTTCTCCATTAAAATTAACAATCATTCCATTTCTTTTTTTCAACTTTCAACATAAAATCCCTCCTACCCAATATATAGTGTTTTCTTTAGTATATACATACTATATATACACAATGTACATAGATTTAAACTAAAATCAAGGGACTTTTTGCCTACTTTTTTTTATAATAATAGATTATATAAGCTATAGACTTTGATTTTTACAAAACTAACTATATAATATACTAAAGTGAATGTTTAACTATAGGAGGGATAGCGGTGAAGGATTTAAAATTCTTAATGTTAGATTTACCAGAGGATGTAAATAGGCTTGTAATCTATGGGGGGGATTTTGATAAAGCATTGGAACTAATAGATTTATATATGACAAGAAATATTCCCCAGATATTAAAAAAAAGACTAGATTTTGAAAAGGATAGGATTAGAAGGTTTAAAGAGGATTACACCTATTCTTTTGATGAAGCCTTAGCCTTAGCTCAAGAAAATATAGAAGATTTTACTATGGAAGAATTAGAGTATATTAAGAATGCAAGATATGCAGATTGGATCTATATAAATGGAGAGGTTAAGTTTCATAATAAATTTCTAGAAAACTCTATTAAAGTTCATCCAACTTTTGAAAAAAAGGCTAATCCATCCAAGGAAAGATGCTCCAGAGGTGTTAGATAAGGCAATCCAATATATTATAGAAAATGGAGAAATAAAGTATTTTATCCATGTAAAAACTGGGTTAAAACTAAATCCTAAATATGCAAGAAAAGAAGAGATCATAAGAGTCCATCTACCTATTCCAAGAAAATCACAACAAATAGAAAATATCCATATAATAAATACTTCCCATGATCCTAAAGTCATAGCACCTACCAATCATCCTCAAAGGACTATTTATTTTGAAGAAGTGGTAAAAGGTGAAGATGAATTTACTGTAGAGTATTCCTATGAAAGCCATATTAAATATAAGGATATATCTCCTAATAAAGTTTCTCAAAATCAACCTACTTTTTATACTGAAGAATGGCTACCCCATATACGATTTACTCCTTTTCTAGTGGAATTAGCTCATTCCATCGTGGAAGATGAAAAAAATCCTCTATTAAAGGCATGGAATATATATAACTACATTACTAGAAATGTACAATATTCCTATGTTAGACAATATGCATCTATAGTAAATATCCCTGAATATGCGGCTTATAATCTAAAAGGGGGGGATTGTGGCATACAAGCAATGCTCTTTATCACCTTATGCAGAATAGTAGGTATTCCAGCTCGTTGGCAATCAGGACTAGTGGTAAATCCCTATTCTATTGGTTCCCATGACTGGGCAGAGTTCTATATAGAACCTTATGGTTGGTTATTTGCCGATCCATCCTTTGGTGGAGGTGCTTTGAGGCGAGGAAATAAAAAGAGATGGAAATTCTATTTTGGAAATGTTGACCCCTTTAGAATGGTAGCCAATTCTGAATTTCAATATGATTTTTATCCTGAAAAGAAATTCTTAAGACAAGATCCATGTGATAATCAAACTGGAGAAATGGAATATTTAGATAGACCAATTTTTCAAAATGAATATGAAGTAATACAGAAAATAATTGAAGTTAAAAAAATATAATGGTACAGTGGAAACGGTAGTGGGACAGTGGGATCAGTTCTCCCTGTCCCAAAATTATATATCCCTCCAATCTATATACTCATTTAATATATCTACAAATTTAATAAAATATTCCTTTTCCAATTGAGTAAATCTATTTTTCTCTGGACTATCTAGATCTAATACTCCATATACCTTATCCCCCCCTTTAATAATAGGTATTACTAATTCCGAATTAGATGCTGAATCACAAGCAATATGTCCTGGGAATTGATGGACATCCGGCACTAGCTGGACTTTTTTTTGTTTTAGCTGCAGTACCACATACTCCTTTTCCCACATCTATTCTATTACAAGCAGGAAGACCTTGGAAGGGTCCTAATACTAACTGTTCTCCTCGTAATATATAAAAACCTGCCCAATTGAGCCTATCTACACAGGCCATGATTATACCAGTTGCATTGGATATATTAGCAAGGGAATCCTTTTCTGAACTCAATTGGGATTTTAATAATATATTCATATACTTTAATCTTTCCTCTTCTGTCATATTTTTTTATCGGATCTAATTTAAACATAATAATCCTCCTAATCTACTAGTATTTTTATTTTCTTAGCTGTTCCTTGTACAGGATAGGATTCTTCAACAGCTCCATCAAATATTACTTCTACCGCAAGCCCTTCTTCTAATTCTTCAACTGTTACCTTTTCATCTCCTCTATATATTCCTGTATTGTTGTTTATTTTAACACTAGCACTCTCGTACATAGTATCATCTTCTACTGGTCCCTCTACTAATATGCTTTGTACCATCATCTCTTCCTCGTCAGTGTAGATTTCCTTAATCTCTCCTCTTATGCCAATAGTTTCCGTCTCTTCCTTGCTACAAGCAGTAATAGATAATATCATGGAAATTATTAATAATAGTGAAAATAATTTTTTTCATGGTGCCCCCCCCTTTTAAACAAAATATGTTAACTATATTTTAACAAATATTTAATTATTTAAGCAATCCCCTTTGAAATTTATTCCATCCAAATATACCCCCTGTATGGATAAATAATATGTTTTCATGTCTCTCAAAACTTCCTTTTTTTTGATCTCATTAAATAGTCCATACATGGCTTTACCAGTATATACTGGATCTAATATTATCCCTTCTGATTTGCAAAATGATAGATGAATTGTATCTCTTCAGCTTGACTCAATGCATAACCTAATCCTTGATATCCATCTATTATATTAATTTCTTCTTTATCTACAACAATTTGTTTACCTGTATAAGTAGTAATTTCCTTTAATAAGTTCCCCCCCACTACTTTTTGAAAATGTTCTTTATTATTACAAACATTAACACCATAAATCTTAGCAGGATTAGAATTTATATAATTTTCATAATAAAGTCCCCCATAGGTACCGCCAGAACCTACCGCAACAACTATTGCATCAAACTTTATCCCTAGTTCCTTCTCTTGTTCTAGTATCTCTTTCATGGCATTTACATAACCTAAAGAACCTATACCATTGGAAGC
>JMBV01000364.1_pt1 | contig 14978 bp, 26 predicted proteins | sample 616531 | NCBI WGS metagenome assembly JMBV01 (sample SAMN02727904, study PRJNA239997) | anaerobic digester metagenome | biome: anaerobic digester; isolation source: mesophilic anaerobic digester inoculated with municipal waste water sludge... | place: Germany: Bielefeld University, CeBiTec ... | reverse complement strand
GTTGTCGGTTTTTCAGCCGACTTTTATAGTGTATCATTTTTTTGAAACTCTTGTCAACACTTTTTTTTAAAACTTTTTTTTAAAAACTTTTTTTTGTTTTGTTTTTTTTCCTGCTGACAAGATATTATATTACATGATTTCTTTTAAGAAGTCAATAGTATTTTTAAAATTTATCCTAAAGTTTTTTTCCATCTCTTTTCTAAGCTTCTCAATTACCCGTTTTTCTACTCTAGAAACAGTCATTTGGGATATATCTAATTCCTTTGCAATGGCTACTTGGGTTTTTTTTATTGAAATATCTATCTATTAATATCTTTTTTTTCCATATCATTTAATTTTTCCATTCCCTTTTGTATGAAATCATTGTTTTCTATTTTACTAAAATACATATCCTCTTCTCCTATTAGATCTGCCAGATTCACATCTTTATCATCATTTTGGGAATCATAGGTTAAATCTAAAGATTGAGGGGTATATACTTTACTAGCTTCCATAGCTTCTAAAACTTCTTCTTCAGTGCAATTTAGATATTCTGCTATATCTTCTACTGTAGGAGAACGTTGAAGCTCCTGGCTTAATATTACTTTAGTATTATTTATTTTCTTGGATAATTCTTGAATTCTTCTAGGTACTCTTATGGTCCAGCCCTTATCTCTAAAGTGCTTTTTATTTCTCCTATTATGGTGGGAGTGGCAAAACTAGAAAATTCATATCCCTTATCTACATCATATCTATCTACTGCATATATAAGACCAATAGATGCAACTTGATATATATCATCATATTCAATACCTCTATTGGCATATTTTTTTGGATAATATCTCTGCTATATATAGATGTTCTTCTATTAGAAATTCCCTGATTTTAGGATCTCCTGTTTCTTTTAATTGTTTAAATAGAACCTTAATATCTTGTTTTTTTTAATTCCTCTGTACTATCATATTCATAATATTTTTCTGCTTTCATCTAAGACCATCCTCTGTGTATTTTATCATTTCAACTCCTTCTTCTGAGAAATTTACCCTGTCCATTAAAGATTCTATTATCAATAAACCTAATTCCATTTCTTTGTTAATTTCATTTTCACAAGCCTTATGAACATTATCAACATTTACAATTAGCTTGTCTTCTTCTATTTTATATATTATATTGATTTCTTTGGATTTATTTAATGCATTTATACAGGCCTCTGATATAGAAACTTTTATATCTTCAATTTCATCTATATTAAAACCCATACTATTGCATATTGAGGATGTAGTCAGTCTAACTACGGAAATATAATGAGGTTTACTAGGGATGGTTAATTTAATAATATCTTTGTCCATTCTTTCACTCCTTAATGATGAAGACTTTATCTAAATCTGTTATATCGAATAATTTTCTAATATTTGGCTTAATATTTTCTAAATATATGTCTTTTTCATTTTTTTCGCCATTTTTAAAATACTAATCAATGCACCTAATCCAGTGCTATCTAAATAATCTAATTTTTCCCCATCAATTAATATATCTGATTGTTTTTCCTTTGTCTTATCTACAATAATATCTTTAAATTCTGTAGATGTATAAATATCTATTTCCCCTCTGGGATTACATGCCAAAAGTCTTTTTCTTCATTATAATTTATATCAATATTTAAAGACATATTCTACCTCCTTAAAGCTATTTTGCTATTTTAATTGTATAATAAAAGCCTATTAATGTAAAGTAATTTAGTATGATTTAATAGTATTTGTAAAATAAAAATACCTCTAATATTAGAGGTATTTTTATTTTACTCTTCTTCCACATATTTAGCTACTGCCATAACTTTATCGTCTTCATTTCCCATTTTCATTAAGGTAACACCCTGGGTACTTCTACCCATTATAGAAATATCTTTAGCTTTAAGCCTTATTATAATTCCAGAAATAGAAACCATAATAATTTCATCTTTTTCCTCTATTACTTTAGCTGATACTAATTTCCCTGTCTTTTCCTTTACATTATAGGTTTTAAGGCCTACTCCACCTCTATTTTGTATTCTATATTCATCTAAGGATGTTCTCTTACCAAATCCAAATTCTGATACTACTAGTAAATCACTGCCTTCTTCCACTAAGTCCATAGCCACTACTTTATCATCATCCTTTAAAGTAATTGCCTTAACTCCTGCTGCATTTCTCCCCCCCATATTTCTTACATCTTTTTCATCAAATCTGATGGACATCCCATTATGAGTTACTACCATTATCTCCCTTTTACCATTGGTTTTTCTAACATCTATTAATTCATCTTCATCTTTTAGATTAATGGCAATAATACCTGTTTTTCTTATATTTTTAAATAAATCTAATTTTGTCTTCTTAATTATACCTTCTTTGGTGATTAACATTAAATTAGATTCTGGGTCATATTGTTCTATAGGTATAATTGCGGATACCTTTTCGTCTCCTGTTAGATTTAATAGATTAATAATAGCAGTACCCCCCCTTGCCTGTCTTCCACCTTCAGGAATTTCATAGGCCTTTAGGGAATAAACTTTACCCTTGTTTGTAAAGAATAATATGGTGTCATGGGTAGATGTAATAAATAAATCCTCTACAAAATCTTCTTCTCTTGTAGTTAAACCTGTTATACCCCCCCTTCCACCTCTTCTTTGAATCTTATAGGTATCTGCTGGCAATCTTTTAATATATCCAAAATGGGTTAAAGTTATAATTACATCTTCTTCTTCAATCATATCTTCTATATCTATATCCTCTGCAGAGGGCATTATTTTAGTCTTTCTTCTATCTCCATGTTTTTCTTTAATTTCTAATAGTTCATCTTTTATTATATTGTATATTAGTTTTTCGCTGGCTAGTATTTCTCTTAATCTATTTATTTCTTTAATTAAAGCCTCATATTCTTCTTCTAGTTTTTCTCTCTCTAAACCAGTTAATCTTCTAAGTCTCATATCTAATATGGCCTGAGCTTGTTTTTCAGAAAGCTTAAAGCTATCCATTAATCTTTCCCTGGCTATAGACTCTTCCTTAGAAGATCTAATTATATTTATTACTTCATCTATATTATCTAAAGCTATTTTTAAGCCTTCTACAATATGTGCCCTATCCTCAGCCTTATTTAAATCAAACTGGGTCCTTCTAATGATTATTTCCTTTTGATGGTCTAGATAAAACTCTAGCATTTGTTTTAGATTTAGCACATGAGGTTCTTCGTCTACTAGGGCTAACATAATTACACCAAAAGTGGTTTGTAATTGAGTTTGTTTATATAAATTGTTTAAAACCACATTGGGATTGGCATCTCTTTTAACTTCAATTACTATTCTCATACCTTCCCTATCGGATTCATCCCTTAGGTCAGAAATTCCCTCTAATTTCTTATCTCTTACTAATTCAGCTATTTTTCAATTAACCTAGATTTGTTTACTTGATAGGGAAGTTCTTTAACTACTATTCTATGTCTACCTCTAGTGTGCTCCTCTATTTCAGCCACTGCCCTAATGATTACTTTGCCCCCCCTTCCAGTACTAAAGGCAGATTTAATTCCTTCTTTACCCATAATAGTTGCACCAGTTGGAAAGTCTGGACCCTTTATTACTTTCATTAAATCTTCAATACTAGATTCTGGTTCTTCAATAAGCATTACTAATCCATCTATTATTTCCCTTAGATTATGAGGTGGAATATTAGTGGCCATTCCTACTGCAATTCCCGAAGACCCATTTACTAATAAATTAGGAAATCTACTGGGAAGTACTATAGGTTCCTTTAAAGTTTCGTCAAAGTTTGGTCTATAGTCTATGGTTTCCTTATTAATATCTCTAAGCATTTCTAAAGTAAGCTTAGTCATTCTTACTTCTGTATAACGCATGGCTGCAGCCCTATCTCCATCTATGGAACCAAAGTTACCATGGCCATCTACTAAGGGGGGGTATCTAGTATTAAAATCCTGTGCTAATCTTACCATGGCATAATAAACTGAAGTATCAGAGTGAGGATGGTATTTACCTAATACGTCCCCCCCTACAACTCTGGCAGATTTTCTATAGGGTTTATCTGGTGTCATGCCTAAATCATTCATAGCATAGAGTATTCTTCTATGAACAGGCTTTAGTCCGTCCCTAACATCGGGAAGGCTCTACTTACTATTACAGACATAGCATAATCCAAATATGAAGTTTTCATTTCCTCTTCTATATTTACTTCTATTATTTTATTCTCTTCATTTATTTTGTTCTCATCATTGCCCATAAGCTTCCTCCTTTACTACATAATTATATATCTAAATTTTTAACTAATTTTGCATTCTCTTCTATAAATTCTCTTCTTGGTTTTACCCTATCTCCCATTAATGTAGTAAATACTTCATCTGCAGCCACTGCATCTTCCACATTTACTTTTAATAATATTCTCTGTTCCGGATCCATTGTAGTTTCCCAAAGTTGTTCTGGATTCATTTCCCCCCCAAGACCCTTATATCTTTGAATAGAATAATTAGTTCTACCTATTTCATTTAGTAATTTTTCTAATTCCTGATCACTATAGGTATAGTATTCTTTTCTAGATTTAGTTACCTTATATAAAGGAGGTTGGGCAATATAAATATGGCCATTTACCAACAAATCCTTCATATATCTATAGAAAAATGTTAATAATAAGGTTCTAATATGGGCACCATCTACATCGGCGTCCGTCATTATTATAATTTTCCATACCTTAATTTTCTATATCAAATTCACTACCTATACCTGTACCAAAGGCTGTAATCATAGCCCTTATTTCTTCAAAACCTAGCACTTTATCTAGTCTTGCTTTTTCCACATTCATTATTTTCCCCTTTAGTGGAAGTATAGCCTGAAACTTCTTGTCCCTACCTTGTTTGGCACTACCTCCAGCAGAATCCCCCCCTTCCACTATAAATACCTCTGTAATTTCTATATCGTCTTCCTGACAATCTGCAAGTTTCCCTGGCAATGTGGTATTGTCTAATATGCTTCTCTTTCTAGAAATTTCCCTTGCCTTCCTTGCTGCTTCTCTAGCCCTTGCTGCACTAACGGTTTTTTTCTAAAATATTTTTTTTCCTTCCTGAGGATTTTCTTCTAGATAATTAGATATAAAATCATAACACAAAGATTCTACTATACCTCTAGTCTCACTATTACCTAATTTAGTTTTAGTTTGGCCTTCAAATTGAGGTTCCATTAATTTTACTGAAAGTACAGCAGATAGACCTTCTCTAACATCGTCACCTTGGAAATTGTCTTCTTTTTCTTTTATATAATTATATTTTCTACCATAGTCATTTATGGCACGAGTTAGTGCTGTTCTAAATCCAGATAAATGGGTACCCCTTCTTGAGTATTGATATTATTAGCAAAGGTATAGACATTTTCTGAATAGCCATCAGTATATTGCATTGCCAATTCTACTACTGTATTGTCTTTTCCTGCTTCAAAATACATAATATTTTTTTTGTATAGGGGGGTTTTGTTTTTATTTATATATTCTACAAAAGAGCTAATTCCACCTTCATAGTGAAATTCTTTTTTTAATATCCTTTCTTTTGTCTTCTAATAATATTTTAATCCCTCTATTTAAAAAGGCCATTTCCCTTAATCTATATTCTAGAGTTTCAAAACTAAATACTACTTCGTCGAATATCTCTCTATCAGGCATAAATTCAATAGTAGTACCTGTAGTCCTAGTATTTCCTACTATTTCTAATTCAGAAACAGAGATTCCTCTCTCAAATTTTTGGGTGTATTCTTTTCCATCTCTTTTTACTGTGGCTATTAAATACTCTGATAGTGCATTTACTACAGATACACCAACTCCATGTAGTCCACCTGATACTTTATAGGCATTATTATTAAATTTTCCCCCCTGCATGAAGTATGGTTAATACTGTTTCTACAGTAGATTTTCCAGTTTGAGGATGTGTTTCTACTGGAATACCAGAGCCATTGTCTTCTACAATTATAGAATTATCTTTGTTTATTATAACTTTTATGGTATCACAAACTCCAGCCAAGGCCTCATCTATACTATTGTCTACTACTTCATATACTAAATGATGTAATCCCCCCCTTGGCCCTGTACTACCAATATACATACCTGGTCTTTTTCTAACTGGTTCTAAGCCTGTTAATACCTGAATTTCATCAGCTGTATATATTCTCCCATTGTTTTCATTTGTCATTAAATTTCCTCCAATCTTTTACTTATTCATTCTTTTATATAATGCTTGAGATGAGATATTCGATGTATAAAGTCCTTGTTTTTTTGTCCTTATCTTTTACCTCTACTATTATATAAGTTTTAATATCTTCCACATCAGAATTTAAAACTAAATTATTTTTAAAAAAAACTTTCTACAAAATCCCTAGTAACTTTAGAACTTTCCACTGTGTCTTTGTCTAATATAGTAATTATTTCTTCTGTCAATACAGTATTATTATTGCCTATATGAACAAACATACTATCTACTCCTCATATATAATTTCGCCTTTATCTATATAAAATACAGATTTATTAATTCTTTCTAATTCTTCTAAACCTAATAAATCTGTAGAAGTTATTATAGTTTGCATCTTACTAAAGGACCTGCCTAGATACTTCCTTCTTTCTACATCTAATTCTGAAAAACATCATCTAGAAGTAAAACTGGATACACACCTTTTTCCATATTTAAAATTTCTACTTGGGCTAATTTTATAGATAATACTATAGTACGTTGTTGCCCTTGGGAGGCAAAGGCTCTAGTATCTATATTGTTTATTTTAATTTCTATATCATCCCTATGGGGACCGACTTCAGTATTACCAATAATTAAATCTTTTTTTAGTATTTAATTTCAATTTTTTTTAAAAGGTCATTTTCTATTTCGTATTTATTTTTGCCATAAAAGTCCACATTAGATATATAGTCTAGATCTAATAACTCTTCCCCCCCTGATGTCAATTGTCTATGAATTGTCTGAGATTCATCTGATAATTTTTTTATAAATTCTCTTCTATTTAATATTATTTCTGTACCTATTTTGGACATTTGAATATCAAATATTTCTAATAAATTAATTATATCTTCATTAGATTTGTTGGATTTTAACAAATTATTTCTTTGATAAAGTATTTTATTATATCTATTTAAATTATATCTATATACTGGCCTAATTTGCGAAATACTAGTATCTAGAAAATTTCTTCGCTCTGCAGGACCTCCCTTTACTATTTTTAAATCTTCTGGTGAAAATATTACTACATTTAGGCCACTATTTAATTCTCTTAAGTTTTCTAATTCTACCCTATTTATTTTAACCCTTTTTTTTGCCCATTTCTATCTAATTTTATTTCTATAAATCTTTCAATTCCATTTAATACTATATTAGCCCCCCTACATAGGCCTCTCTTTTATTAAAATTAATTAATTCCCTATCCTTATTAGTTCGAAAGGATCCTCCAGTAGCACAAAGATAAATAGATTCTAACAAATTAGTTTTACCCTGGGCATTTTTCCCAATAAATATATTCATACTTTTATTTAATTTTATATTTAATGAATTGTAGTTTCGAAAATTAATTAATCTAATATTTTCTATATACAAAAAAAAGCACCTTCCCTAAAAACCCTTATTCAAGTAGATTTCCCAAACCGTACGGTTTGGGAATCCTAATATATTATACCACAATAAAGCTTTCCATGTCTTTTATTTCTACAGTATCTCCTTTTTTTTATCTTTTTCCCCTAGCTTTGGTTAATTCTCCATTTACCTTTACTAATCCGTCACTGATTAAAATTTTAGACTGTCCTCCTGTATCAGTAATACCTGTAAATTTTAAAAGCTGGTCTAATTTTATAAACTCTGTTTCTATTTTTATTTCTTTCATATTATATATATGCTCCTTTTAATAGTCTTCCTGGGCTAGACGAACTGGTAGTGCTAGATAGGTATAGTTTTCATCTCCTATTGGTTTAATAATACAAGGATTTAGACTTCCCATAAAAGAAAGTTCTATTTCTTCAGTTTCCATAATTTTAATTCCATCTAGTATATATCTGGAATTAAAAGCTATATCTAATTCTTCTCCATTTTTATTGGAATAGACCTCTTCATTTACATTTCCCATTTCTGAATTAGATTTAATTATTATTTTATCTTCTCTTATATTTAATCTAATTAAATTAGCTTTTTCTTCATTGGCCAATAAGGATGCCCTCTCTAAACTATCCTGAAATTCCTTTTTATTTACCAATACTGTGGTTTTATGATCTTTTCTAATTATATCTCTATAATTTAAGAATTGACCTTCTAATAATCTGGAAAATAATAAGGTTTCACCTATATTAAAAATCACATGTCCAGGTGCAATTGAAATATTTAATTCTTCTTCGCTATCTTCTAAAATCTTGTTTAATTCTATTAAAGCTCTATTGGGTATTACAATTTTTATATCTTCTTCCATGCTTATGGGTATATTTCTAAGGGCTAACCTATAACCGTCTAGGGCTACAAATGAAGCCATACCACTATATATTTCTAATAATACTCCAGTTAAAATAGGTCTAGTTTCGTCTTCGGTAGTTGCAAATACTGTATGTCTAATAGCTGATTTTAACAAATCTTTTGGCATGGTAAAGGACATTTGATTTATAATAGTAGGTAGTTCTGGATATTCTAAAGGATTATTGCCTATTATGTTAAATTCAGAATTTTCGCATTTAATATTCATCTTATTATCTTTTACTGCTATATAAATTGGAGAATTAGGTAGTTTTTTTTAATAATATCTCCAAATATTCTAGAATCTATTACAATGGAACCTTCTTCAATTATATTACATTCTACATAAGTCTCTATACCGATTTCTAAATCTGTAGCTGTCAATTTTAATCTTCCATCAAAGGCTTCTAAAAGTATTCCTCTTAAAATTTGTATGGTACTTCTACTAGATATACCTTTCTGAGCTATATTAATTTGATTAGCTAAACTTCTTTGATTAATTTCTATTCTCAATTGATAAAACCTCCTTTTGTTTTTTTTGGCTAAATATAGATAGAATATATAATATATAGTAGTAATAGTAGTAGGGCCTGTGAATATGTTAATAAGTATGTGTAAAATTACAAAATGAAAGTCTAAAGGATTTTATAATATGTGGATAGAAATTTATAATTTTAATTATTATCCACATAAGATTAAAGCATTTCAAATTAAAGTCTTATTCACATTCTATCTACAAATATATTAAGTTTTTTTTGTGGATTAATCTCCTTTTAATTCTTTTAATATATTGTCAATTTTATTTTTGAATTGTTCAGATTCTTCTATATCTGTACATATTTTATCATGAGCATGCAATACAGTAGTATGATCCCTACCACCAAATTCTTCACCTATTTTAGGTAATGATAAATCCGTCAACTCTCTAGTTAAGTACATGGCAATTTGTCTAGGATAAGCTATAGCTCTTGTCCTCTTTTTAGAAACAAAGTCATCCATTTTTATATTATATTCTCTACTAATTATTTTTTTAATTCTTTCAGGAGTTATTTCTTGAGGTTTTTTTATCAGAAATAATATCCTTAAGGGCTTCTTCTGCTAGCTCTACTGTAACCTCCTTATTTGTTAAGGAGGAATATGCTACTACTCTTATTAGGGCACCCTCTAATTCTCTAATATTAGATTGAATTTCAGTTGCTATATACAGCATAACATCATTAGATATATTGATATTTTCTACTTTAGCTTTTTTTCTTAAGTATGGCAATACGAGTTTCTAAATCTGGTGGTTGAATATCTGCTATTAATCCCCCCCATTCAAATCTAGATCTTAGTCTATCTTCTAAGGTAGGTATTTCCTTAGGTGGTCTATCACTGGAGATAATTATTTGTTTATTAGCCTCATGTAGTGCATTAAAAGTATGGAAAAATTCCTCTTGGGTACTTTCTTTCCCAGCTATAAATTGAATATCGTCTACTAATAGTACATCTACATTTCTATATTTATTTCTAAATTCATTGTTTCTATCATCTCTAATGGAATTAATAAGTTCATTGGTAAATTTTTCAGAGGACACATATACTACTTTAGTATTAGAGGTTTGGCTTAATATAAAATGTCCAATTGCATGCATTAAATGAGTTTTACCTAAACCTACTCCCCCCCATAGATGAATAGAGGATTATAGGCCTGAGCTGGAGCCTCGGCTACTGCCAGGGATGCAGCGTGGGCAAATCTATTACTATTTCCTATTACAAAGGAATCAAAAGTATATTTGGGATTTAATTGGGATCTTTGATTATTTTCTATATTTTCTGCACTAATAGATTGTCCTAAATTTACATCTATTTCGTCCCCCCCTGGAATAATAAATTGAACAATATATTCTTGGCCTACTACTTGTGCAACTGCATTTTTTTATTAAAATTAAATATCTACCTTCTAATATGCCTTTTGTAAATTCATTAGGTGCAGCTAAAATGATTTTATCATCAGTTATAGCCACAGGATTAATGGTTTTAAGCCAAGTATTAAAACTAACTTCTGTTAGCTCTACTTTTATTAAGGCCAGGGCTTCGTTCCATATACTGTTTAAATTTGAATCCATATATATGTCCTCCTATTTTATTATGAATTATAGCCATTATAATAATAAATTATAAGTAAAAATAAAAATATCAACAATTTTATCCACAGAAAAAAAATAAAAATATATAAATATTTAGGAATAAAAAAATGATATAATAATTGTGGATAAGCTATTAACAACTTGTAGGTATTTATAAAAATTGAGAAAAAAAATTTATTATCCACAATTTAAATATTAATTATTTTGTGGATAATAAAACTAGTGTATATGCAGTTTATATTATTATAGTTTTATTATTAAAATAATGTTATACACAAACTATCCACAAATTGTGTATAAGTAAAAATGTTTTTATATAAAATGTTTATCCACATGCTTATTTTATAATATCAAATATTTTATTTTTTTTCAATAGAATTATCCACAAGTTTTAAACTTGTTAATTATTTTATTGTGCACTAGTTAAATTAAATTTCTTGACATATATACTTAGTATAAATATAATCTATAGTAGTATTTATCTTTTGTTCTGTCTTTCATTAATATATATATATAAGTAATTGCTTTGAAGGAGGGGAAAAAAATGAAAAGAACATATCAGCCAAAAAAAGAGAAAAAGAAATAAAACTCATGGCTTTAGAAAGAGAATGAGTACACCAGCAGGTAGAAATGTTGTTAAAAGAAGGAGACAAAAGGGTAGAAAAAAATTGTCAGCATAAGGCCCCCCCAATAAAGGTGGCCTTTTCTTAAATAAGGAGCATTGTAATGGATAAGAAATTTAGATTGAGAAAAAAATGAAGATTTTAAATTAGTCTATAAAGAAGGAAAAAAAATTCTGGAATAGAAATCTAATATTGTATAAAAGAAAAATGAATTGGATTATTCCAGAATTGGATTTTCTATAAATAAGAAGTTTGGAAATAGTGTAGAGAGAAATAGGGCTAAAAGGCGAATGAAAGAAATTTGTAGACTAAATTTAGATTATATTGTAAATGGTTATGATATAATAATAATACCTAAAAAAATGTAGTAGCCATAGGTCATAAGGAATTGGAAAGTGCAATGCTTCATATTTTAAAAATATCTCACCTTATGGGAAAATAGGTGATTAGATGTCAAAGATTGCTATACTATTAATAAGATTTTATCAAAGATTTATTTCGAAGTATATACTGATTGGAAGAAATTGTAGATTTTATCCCACCTGTTCACAATATTCTATAGAAGCTTATGAAAAGTATGGATTTTTAAAGGTTCTTATTTAAGTATTCATAGAATTTTAAGATGTCATCCATTTAATTCAGGTGGATATGATCCCTTAGAATGATTGGAGGTTAGGCTATGAGAGCCTTTTTTTGGTAAAGTATTTGGAGGATTATTAAAGTTAATTTTCGATTTAGTGTCTAAAATGGGGGGGCTGAACCTGAGCATTTTTCATTTTATGCTATGGCTATTATAATCACTACGATTATATTTAAATTCATATTATTGCCCATATCATTGCATCAGAGTAAGTCTACTAAAAAAAATGAATGAATTACAACCTAAAATAAAGGAAATTCAAAATAAATATAAGAATGACCCACAGACCCAACAGGCCAAAATGATGGAGGTTTATAAGGAAAATAATTATAATCCCATGTCTGGATGTTTAGTACTTTTAATTCAATTACCTATTATACTAGCTTTTTTTTGCCGTGTTGAGGGATCCTGTAACCTATGTATTTAAGAGTAAAGCTGCATATGAAGCCATAAGTAAAATTTCTTTGGATTCCAAATTTAGAACAACCAGACCCCTGGGCCTTGCCAATTTTGGCTGGAATAACTACCTATTTACAAACTATGCTTATGACTGCCAATATGCCAGCTGATCCTCAGACTCAGTCTTCACAGAAAACCATGAATATTATGATGCCACTTATGATTTTTTTGGTTTTCTAAATCCTTTCCATCAGGATTAGCATTATATTGGGTTATAGGAAATATATTTCAAATAGTTCAGCAATTAATAACTAATAGGTCTCTGGGTACAATTAAGGAGGATTTGAAATAGAATGAAATCCGTTGTGAAAATTTCTAAAACTGTTGAAGAGGCTATTGATATTGCTTTAGAGGAATTGGGAGCTAATAAGGAAGATGTCCATGTAGAAATACTGGAAGAGCCAAGTAGGGGACTTTTTGGATTATTAGGGGTAAAAGATGCAGCAGTTAAAGTTACGGTTGTAAATGATCCTGCAGAAAAAGCAGAAAATTTCTTAAATAAATTACTCATATCTATGGGGGGGATTAAAGGGAATGCTATAGTCAAGAAAGAGGACAAAACCTTATTTGTAGAAATAGTAAATATATCTTCCTCAGATATGGGAATAGTAATTGGGAAAAGAGGCAATACCTTAGACGCTATTCAATATTTATTAAGCTTGGTAATTAATAAAGATAGGGACGATTATATTAAAGTGATTATTGATGTAAAAGGTTATAGGGAAAGAAGAGAGGAAACTTTAATAAGGCTTGCAAATAAAATGGCTAATAAGGCTAAATATAGCCAAAGGCCAGTAAAATTAGAACCTATGAATCCTTATGAAAGAAGAATTATACACTCTGCATTACAAAATGTAGATGGAATTAATACCTATAGTGAGGGAGAAGACCCTTATAGAAGAGTGGTTATTCAGGCAAAATAAATTTTTAAAACCAGTATAGCACTGGGTTTCTTTTATCAGGAGGTGATTTTTTTTGGCCGATACCGTATGTGCAATATCTACAGCTATGGGAGAATCAGGCATAGGAATAGTGAGGCTAAGTGGAAAAGATTCTATAGCTATTGCAGAAAAGATATTTGTTAGAAGTAGTGATTTAAAGGAAATAGAAAATAGAAAATTGATCTATGGCCATATAATGGATGGTAGTGAAAAAGTAGATGAGGTGTTAATTGCCTTTATGAAAGCACCATATACCTATACTAGAGAGGATATGGTAGAAATATATTGTCATGGAGGCATTGTACCAGTTAGAAGGATTTTAGAATTAGTTTTGGAAAAAGGCGCTAGACTTGCTGATAGGGGAGAATTTACTAAAAGAGCATTTTTAAATGGAAGATTAGACTTATCTCAAGCTGAGGCAGTTATAGATTTAATAAAGGCAAAGACAGATGAATCCTATGATGTATCCTTAAACCAATTAGAAGGGAATTTATCTAAAGAAGTAGGAAATATTAGAGATATACTTTTAAATATGATAGCCCATATAGAGGCCAACATTGATTTTTCTGATGAAGATATAGAGAAAATGGATTATTTGGAAATGGAAAATCAGGCGAATTTAGTTAAGAATAAAATTGATAAATTGCTTAGCACTGCTGATAGAGGCAAGGTCTTAAGAGATGGGTTAAATACAGTTATATTAGGAAAACCTAATGTGGGAAAATCATCATTATTAAATGCCATACTTAGGGAAAATAGAGCTATTGTAACGGATATACCTGGCACTACCAGAGATATTATAGAAGAATATGTAAATATAGATGGTATACCCCCCCTTAGAATCATAGATACAGCTGGCATTAGGGAAACGGAAAATATTGTAGAACAAATTGGAGTAGACAGGGCTAGAGATATGGTAAACCAGGCAGATTTAGTCATTGCCATATTTGATGCCTCTGAAAGCTTGACTGATGAAGATTTTCACATAATAGAAATAATTAAAGATAAAGAAACAATAGTATTGTTAAATAAATTAGATTTACCTAATGAATATGATAAAGAATATTTACAAGAATTAATACCAAATAAAGAGATAATTACGACATCTATTTCCACTGGCATTGGAGTAGATAAATTGGAAAATAGCATTAAGGAAATGTTTTATGATGGAGAAATCAATATGGAAAGTGATACCATAGTTACTAATATAAGACATAGAAATCAGCTTATAAAGTCTAGGGAGAATATTGTAGATGCAATTAATGGAATAAAAATGAATGTTCCCATAGACTGTATTGAAGTAGATATTAAAAGTTGCTGGGATAATTTAGGAGAAGTTACTGGAGATAATATTGGTGAAGATATATTAGATAAAATATTTTCTGAATTTTGCATAGGAAAATAGTTTAAGAGGTGCTAAGTATGAAAGAGATTAAAAAAATTTATAGCAGGAGACTATGATGTGGTAGTAATTGGTGCAGGTCATGCTGGCTGTGAAGCGGCTTTGGCCTCCAGTAGAATGGGTATGAAAACTTTAATTTTAACTATGAGTTTAGACTCCATAGGAGACTTACCTTGTAATCCAAATATAGGAGGTACTGGAAAAGGGCATTTAGTTAGGGAAATAGATGCATTAGGTGGGGGGGAAATGGCATTGATTATAGATAAATCCTTTATTCAATCTAGAATGTTAAAT
>JMBV01000363.1_pt1 | contig 14995 bp, 18 predicted proteins | sample 616531 | NCBI WGS metagenome assembly JMBV01 (sample SAMN02727904, study PRJNA239997) | anaerobic digester metagenome | biome: anaerobic digester; isolation source: mesophilic anaerobic digester inoculated with municipal waste water sludge... | place: Germany: Bielefeld University, CeBiTec ... | reverse complement strand
AAGTGTTGTTTTTCTTATCAGATTTCTTGCTTTAGCCGCTGTCATACCTGTATTAACGCTGAAGACAGAATCACCGCCTTCACCAAGACAATGCGCTGACAAATAGATTTGATTATTTAAAGTTTTACTCTTTACAAGCGGACAAATATTACACCTTAATCCCCCCTTTGAGTAATATTTCCGCCAAATACATAATCATTTATTATCATAGGAACACCCAGAACCTCTGTACGTAAAATAAGTAGGGTGTGTAAATATTCAGTGCTTAGGAATCGCCATGATAATTCACCAAACTTGTTAAAAGTATGTGGGCAAACTAATTCTTCAATCCTGAAGTACATTCTTATGTTTTCTATTATTTCATTCCTTGTCATTTTTTAAATTGTTTTTAGCGCCTGGGGCATGATTTGTATCTATACAATTTTAATCACATTAACTATTTTTTTTCTTATTACTGATGGCTTGCAGTATTCCATTTTCTCTCTGTTTACTGCCACTGCTGGAGCCGAAAAAGAAGGTAGTAACTGTGCTCACAATTCCTATAAAAATATCTATTGTCATATAGTTTGTTTAGGACATCAAAGATAGAAAATTTTGATTATTGACGTAAATAAATTGCTTAAAGATGGAATAAATGAAAGCTTCCCGAAGTTATAAGATAATATCTTTGAAAGTAAAGTTATTAATCGCAGAATTGGTATTGATAAAATAGAAAAGCCTAAATCTAAAACGAGTTATGAAAACTTTAAAGCTAATTAATTGTTAAAATCATACTAACCTTTTTACTGTTAATAAGATGGATGAAGAGACTTCAAAAAAAACATCTGTGGATGAAATCAGGACTTTTTCGTTATATCCCTTTGCCAATGTTGTTGGGATCATGTTAGGGGGGGTATTGGTGGATATATTTACTATTTAAAGGTAGTATGCGTTACAGGTGGCTGCCCTCTTACTTCAAATCCTATTATCACAATAGTTTGGGGGGCGCTTTAGGCTATCTTTTTTTTCTGATCTCTTCAGAAAACGCAAGTCAAAAAAAGGAGTAATCCTTTAGAGCGCTAAGAGCTTTATTCACTGATCATCTCCCGTTGTTTCTTACTTAACTTGTTTACAACCAAATCATAGGAGTGATCAATCATCTCCATGATTAGTCTATTGCTTATACTTCCGTTAAGTGTTACTGTGTTCCAATGTGTTTTGTTCATGTGGTATCCAGGAGAAATTGCTACATATTGTTCACGTAGCTCCACAGCCCATTCGGGGGGGTTGCACTTCAGGTTGATGGTTGGTGTTATTGCATCAAGCGGCAAAAATGCGAATATTTTTCCGGCTACCTTAAAAGTTAAAGTAACGTCATCAAAAGGAGTGCTTTCAGTTACACCTTTCTTAACCAGGCAATAGTCTCTAATATCTTCAATGTTCATTTATTCGTTTCTTAGGTTCCGATCACTCTTTTGTTAGTATGGCTGCAAACCCTCCGCCTGCGGCTAAATGGATTTTCATTTTGTGTTGTTGTTCACTTTTTTTTACTTCGTAACGATAGTCTTCTGCATGGCGGTCGGCGTTAATACCGTCGCTCATTATTTCCATGTTGTACTCGCCATCGGGCAAAAAGTCGAGAACTATATCTAAGTTGCGAGAAAAATGGTTTGTCATAGCCGCGATGTACCAGTTGTTACCACTTCGTCTTGCTGACAGGATAAATTCAGAAACCGAAGCATCGAGAATAATTGTTTGATCCCATATAGTTGGAATTTTAGAAAGGAAAGCTGGTATCTCCGGCTCGTTAAGATACTCCGAAGGAGAGTCGCAGAGCATCTGAAGCGGGCTTTCGTAAATTATATACATGGCAAGTTGGTGGCAACGCGTGCCAAGGCTCATAGGGCGTTCGAAGCTTGGGGGGGCAAAATTTTTCTGTTGGCGTTACGCATGGCGCCCGGGGTATAATCCATCGGGCCTGCAACCATACGAGTGAAGGGCAAGGTGAGGTTATGTTCCGGCGTAATCTGAGCGCTCCATTTATGATTTTCGTTGCCCTTGACTCCTTCAAATGTTAGCACATTTGGATAGGTGCGTTGCAAACCGTTTGGCTTGAAACAGCCATGAAAATCTACTATGAGTCTATTCTTTGCTGCAACTTTTGCAATCTCCTCAAATATGTTTACCATTTGCTGGTCGGCGCGTTGCATAAAGTCAACCTTTATCCCTGCGACACCCCCCCACGTTGCATACGTATTGAGGATTTCTTCCAAATTGCTTAGTAGCGGCTTCCAAAGTACCCAAAGGATAACGCCTACACCTTTTGATTTCCCGTAATCAATGATTTCATGGAGATTTATATCGGGGGGGTTAGAGGTGAGAATTTCAGTGGTTGATTGGCTCCATCCTTCATCCAGAATAATGTATTCAAGGTTATATTTCGAGGCAAAATCAATATAATATTTATAGGTGGGTGTGTTTAGCCCCCGATTTGAAATCCACTTTTCGCAGGTTGTTGGCGTTGTACCAGTCCCAAGCTACTTTGCCGGGCTTAATCCAATCGGTTTCGTCAATAGCTTGTGGTGATGACAGTTGATAAACCAATTGATTAGATGCTAACTTACGATCGTCATTGGTGATTGTAAAGATGCGCCAGGGGAGACTGCGTTTACCATTGGTCTTTGCGATATAATCAGCCTCTTTTAATATGATTTCGTTCCTGTCGGGCGAGTGCTTTGGGTTGGCTTCGCTTTGTAAAATGTATTTTGGAAATATTGCATTTAATTGATAATTTCCGTTGGTAGCCAAAAACAATGCAGGATAATCATGCTGATCGGCTTCGGATATCCATATTCTGACCTTTTCTGGCGTGCTTGCCAGTAGAGGAAGCGCATGAAATTGACCGGATGGAATTGTATCCAGACGCTGGTAAGTAAATAGCTGCTCGAAATGGGATAAGAATGAACTCTCAGCCGAAAACCAGCAGTGCGTTTGTGCGGGAAATTCAATGCTCAGAATCTCATTTTTAATTTCTACGTCATCTTTAAAATCGGTTGAAAACCGATAAGCTAATCCATCATCGTAAACCCTGAAAACAAGATGGTTGCCATTGCTAAGATAGAGTGTCAGCTCATTGTAATAATCCTCAATTTCCGCCGATTTCACCGGAACCGTTACCCGTAAAGTTTTCTTATGTTGCTGGATAGTATGGTTTACAACCGTTGTGGTTTCATCAAAGAGTTTTCCTTGATTCGTCTCTAAGTTTATATTAGCATTTGGTATGGTTGTATGCCCGTTGTATGTAACCGACCAGCTTATGTTTTTATCAGTATCAACGGTTAACGTCAATGAGCCGTCAGGCGATAAAACCTTGAACGGTTGGGCACAAAGTGAGATGCTGAAAATAAATAAAAATGAAAGCAGAGATAGATGTTTCATCAAATGATAAATTAAGATTGAACGACAAAGATAACAGAACTGCCTTTTCCTGCTCTAAATTTGAAGATACGGAGCAGGTTGTTGCAAAATAAGGGTTAATACAGCCATTTGACAAGCTTTGTGTTTCGATTTTCACTACATTTAAGCCATTTAATTCGGCTTATTTAAAATCAATAAAAATTTAATAATCTTGTAATTATAGATGTTTTTCCTGTTATTTTTGTTGATAATAAGTTTGTGATTTATAATATCAAAAAGATGAAAAAAATCCTGCTTTTCTTATTCCTCCTCCTCAATGGCGAATGGCAGCTACTATTGTTTTGGGGATCATAGTCGGTCTTGCTTTTTTTTATTTTCATATTAGTAAAGCAACTTCATATCTATCCGACAAACCCGAAACCTGTATTAACTGCCATGTGATGTATCCTCAGTACGCTTCTTGGAAAAATAGTAGTCATCATGCAGTAACTAATTGTACCGATTGCCATGTGCCTAACCATAATATTTTCTAAAATATTATTTTAAAGCGAGCGATGGGGCTCGACATGCCACAATTTTTACGGCGCGTGCTGAGCCACAGGTGATTAGTATAAAACAGGCTGGAGCTAATGCGGTGCAGCAAAATTGTAAGCGTTGCCACATGGATTTGGTTGAAATGACATCCTTGGTTGAGCATACCTATAAATCGGCACATGCAGGTGATGGAAAGCTGTGTTGGGATTGTCATCGTGAAGTGCCTCACGGATCGGTACGTAGCCTTTCATCAGCTCCCTTTTCGCTAGTGCCAAGGTTGCCTTCCATTACTCCTGATTGGCTGTCAGCTTCTTTAAAACAGAATAATAAATAGTAAATAAAATTTATATCAATGACAAAAGAAACATCATCTCAAAAGAAACCTTGGGTAAATTGGGCAATATTCCTTGTTACCGTAGTTATTGTTTTTCTTATAGGGCTTTTTGCCTCATCAATTATTGAACGTCGTAGCGAATCGCAGCTCTATTTCCAGATGGTAAGCGAAATCCCTGATTGGGAGCCACGCAACGAAGTGTGGGGGGTCAGAATTTTCCCCGCGAATATGAGTCCTATGTTATGACTTCCGACACAAGTTTTAAGAGTAAACATTTCGGATCCGTTACAATAGATTACCTTGATAAATATCCTGAATTAGTGGTTATGTGGGCTGGATATGCATTTGCGAGAGATTATAAACAGGGCAGAGGGCATTATTATGCTATTGATGATATAAGGCTTACGTTGCGGACGATACAGCCACAGCCGGGAACATGCTGGGCATGTAAAAGCACTGATGTGCCTCGTGTGATGAATGAAATCGGCATTGCTGAGTTTTATAAAAAAAACCTTGGATAGAATTAGGGGGGGCGCAGATAGTGAATCATATCGGTTGTCAGGACTGCCATGATCCAAAAACGATGAATCTACGCATCACCCGCCCTGGGCTGATAGAAGCTTTGAGAGGCAAGGGAGAAACATCAACGATGCCACACATCAGGAGATGCGCTCGTTAGTTTGTGCACAGTGCCACGTGGAGTATTATTTCAAAGGAGAAGGAAGGTACCTTACTTTTCCTTGGGATAAAGGCTATGGCGCTGATGAAATGGAGGCTTATTTTGACGAAATGCATTTGCCGATTGGGAACATGCTTTAAGTAAAGCCCCAATGCTGAAAGCTCAGCATCCTGATTACGAGCTTTATATGACCGGCGTTCATGCCGATCGAGGCGTTTCATGTGCCGACTGCCATATGCCGTATCAGCGTGAGGGAGGTTTGAAATTTACAAATCATCATATGGGAAGCCCGTTGAATAATATTTCCGGATCGTGCCAAGTATGTCACCGTGAGAGTGAAGAGAAGTTACGGCAAAATGTATATGATCGTCAGGATAAAGTTGCCGAGCTGCGCCGTGTTGTCGAGAAAAACTTAGCAAGAGTCCATATTGAAGCTAAGACAGCATGGGATGCCGGCGCCACAAATGAAGAGATGACTCCAGTGCTGCAATTAATACGTCAGGCACAATGGCGCTGGGATTGGGTGGCAGCAGCAAATGGAATGGGAATCCACTCACCGGTGGAGGCATTACGGGTGTTAGGCGTTTCAATTCAAAATCGCAAGAAGCGAGAGTGTTACTTGCAGAAATCCTGACAAAACACAATATCCCAATTCCCATTACATTGCCCGATATTAGCACAAAAGATAAAGCCCAGCAATATATCAATCTGCCAATGGATGATCTAAGGATAGAAAAGAAAAAGTTTTTCGAAGAAGTGGTGCCTGAATGGATAAAAGAGGCAAACGAACGCGAAAGTAAATTTCAAGAGAAAAGAATAAAAATATCAGAAAGTTAAACCCGGACTGATCATTAGAAAACTCTTTAGGCTGATTTTTTTGACGTTACCGTTAAAAAAGAAGATAATTTTAACCCGCGAAAAGTTTTTGATAAAACCAAATGCAGGTATGGTGTCCTGCATTTCATCACGATCGGGAGCAAAGTCAACGTAGTCGGTTATACGCTTATGTTTCGTTTGTGGCAAACTATCCCAGATACGTGAATAAAGGATTTTTTTCAGCTAATGTCATAGAGCGGCTGAGCATCGTTCGGGCTGCATCTATTTTTTTTACTTATTTGTTTATAAACTTTCTGAATAAGATCAAAATCGAAGGGCATAGTATTAAATATTAATGTTGCGCTGTAAAAAGGTTCATAATTAATGATTTAAAGGGTGTAAAAAAATGTTAAACCGATTATTAATGCCTGATAAGTCATTCTGTTTCTATTGATTTATCTGCAAAAAGATTTTACACATTCTTTTTTTGGTTTATTTTTGTCCGAAAAACTGAATATTTATCAATAAACACCAAATAAAATTCAAATGAAAAGAGCTTATATTTATGTTATCGCAGCGTTTATGATTGCATTTCAAGGTTGTCAGCAGCCGGTAAGCGTAAAATATCCGGAAACTAAAAAGGTTGATGTAAAAGACGATTATCACGGAACTATCATTGAGGATCCTTACCGCTGGCTTGAGGATGATAAATCCGAAGAGACCGCCAAATGGGTTGAGGAACAGAACAAAGTTACCTTTGGATACCTCGAACAGATCCCTTTTAGAGAAAAAAAATTAAAAATCGGCTTACGGAGCTATGGGACTATCCCAAATATAGCGTAACATTTAAAAAAAAGGAGATCGCTATTTTTATTTTAAAAATGAAGGGATGCAAAATCAAAGTGTGTTGTACGTTCAGGAAAGCCTGGATGCCGAGCCAAGATTGTTGCTTGACCCAAATACTCTTTCTGAGGATGGTACCGTAGCGCTGTCGAATTATAGTGTGTCAAAAGATGGAAAATATTTAGCCTACGGAATTTCGAGAGGAGGATCGGACTGGAATGAGATTTTTGTAATGGAGATTGAAAGTGAAAAAAAACTTGATGATCACCTTAAATGGATCAAATTTTCGGGTATCTCGTGGAAGGGTGACGGTTTTTATTATAGCCGTTACGACGAGCCTACAGGTAGCGAGCTGTCGTCGAAAAATGAGTTTCACAAAGTTTTTTACCATGAAATAAATACTCCGCAGGATCAGGATATTTTGGTTTTTGAAAATAAAGATTTCCCTTTACGCAATTTTGGCGCAGGAGTTACTGACGATGAAAACTTCCTGATCATTTACGAATCCGAAAGTACATCTGGCAATTCTTTGTATGTAAAAGATTTTAGAAAACCAAATTCGGTGTTCGAGCCTATTGTAGAGAATTTTGATAATGACTATTCAGTAATTGACCACTATGATGGCAAACTACTTGTTTTGACTAACTACGATGCACCTAAATATCATTTGATTGAAATAGATCCATCAAATAAAGACAAAGCCAACTGGAAGGTTATCATTCCTGAGCAAAATGAGGTACTTGAAGGGGGTAACGCTTGTAGGAGGAAAATTGTAACTAAATATATGAAGGATGCTTATAGTCAGGCTTTTATTTATGATATGACCGGCAATAAGATCGCTGATTTGAATCTGCGGTATAGGTACTTTGGCAGGATTCAGCGGGCAGAAAGACGATGATATTGCTTTTTACGGATTCACCTCTTTTGTTTATCCGTCAACTATTTATAAGTTTGATATATCTACAAATGAATCAGAGGTTTATCGGGCGCCTGAAATTGATATTGATCCCACAGCCTACGAAACCCAGCAAGTGTTTTATGAAAGCGCTGACGGGACGAAAATCCCGATGTTTATTGTTCATAAGAGAAATTTAAGGAGAAATGGTGAAAACCCAACTTTGCTTTATGGTTACGGAGGTTTCAATGCCAGCCTTACGCCTGGGTTTAGTGCAACAAGGTTGATCCTTCTTGAGCAGGGCGGCGTTTTTGCTATGCCCAACCTGCGTGGTGGAGGCGAATACGGTAAAGAGTGGCACGAAGCCGGTACCAAAGAGCGCAAACAAAATGTGTTTGACGACTTTATCGCTGCAGCCGAATATTTGATAGAAGCTAACTATACTTCACCTGATTATCTTGCTATCCAGGGTGGATCAAATGGAGGGCTGCTCGTTGGTGCAGTGATGACGCAACGCCCTGAGCTTTTTAAAGTAGCATTGCCAGCGGTAGGCGTCCTCGACATGTTGAGGTATCATCTGTTTACAATAGGGTGGGCCTGGGCTACCGACTACGGAAGAAGCGACGTTCCTGAAGAGTTTGAATATCTGATTAAATACTCGCCATTGCATAATCTTAAATTCGGAACTTGTTATCCGGCTACACTTGTTACTACAGCCGACCATGACGATCGCGTGGTGCCGGCTCATTCATTTAAATTTATTGCAACACTTCAGGAACATAAAGGCTGTAGTAATCCTACACTTATCCGAATTGAAACAAAAGCCGGACATGGCGCAGGAAAGCCTACATCGAAAGTTATTGAGGAGTATGCCGATATATACTCTTTCATTTTTACAATATGAGATTTACTCCCGTTTATTAGTAGTGAGTGAGTATTAAGGTGTTGGTATAAAATATTATTTTAAACCCTTAAATTTGATTATAAAACCTGATGAGCAGTTAATGTTCATCAGGTTTTTTTTCAAATTATCAGTCTATTTCCCAAAATAAGTTTCAGCATAAATATTATTAAACCTAAATAAATTAGTAGTTAGTCATTTCAGGCTGAGTAATTGCTTTTATTTAGGTAGTTCCAATACCATAAATAAGTCCGCTTTGAAAAGTAATTTAAGTTACGAATACTTTAACTTTATTCAGCAACTATAACGAATAATAACCTGACTTAATCAATTGCTGGTTTTTTTAGGCTGAACAACTTTTGAGAATGTTAGTCTTTAAATTTATCCGGATAAGTCAGGTTATGGAAAGATCGTATCTTTTTGGCTGATTGTGAGTGGATATAAATAAAAAAGGCTATCTCGTTTTGAGGTAGCCTTTTTTTTATGGGATTTAATAAATTTTTCTACTTACTTTTTTTGCGGGTGCAATGGTGTAAGTCAAGTCGTTAGTGTTTGCTGTAACAATGTATGTACCGGCAGCATCAGGCGCTGGAATTGCATTTGGGTCGGGTGTGTTATCGTCAGGACGATAAACAAGGTTGCCGCCTGTGCTTGTACCATTTTCATCAGTTCCGTATTGTGGAGCCCATTGTCCTAATGTTACGATGAACTTTAGCAAAGTTCCAGCGCCGGCCAATTCGGTGGTGATGGTATATAGTCCTCCTGTGCCTTCCATTGGCAGCGCTAAGGTATTTTCCCATCCGACAGTTGTGGCATCGCCAAGAATATAAAGCTCAGGGGGGGCTTGCCCTGCCGGATTAACGGTAAGTTGTATTCTTCGGTTACAGCGTTGATGAATAACTCGAAATCAAAAACGCCGGCGTCTATAGGAACGAAGTTACCATCGCCGTCGGTCTCAAAGTTATTAGCAGCAATTCCAGCCATTGTAACTTGAGGATAGCCTATTATTTTGCCTTCCCAGTTCTGACCTTCTCTTATCTTGAATCCACCGCCACCAGCCTGTACTTCGACATCTGCAAATATCCAGGTATAGTTAGTTTCATTTTCAACAGTAGGCAGTGTCAAAAATACGGTTTCTTCCCAGTTATGTGGTGCGCCGTTTACTATAAGGCTTTCGCCTACCAATCCTAATTCGGTATTGCTATAATCAAAGACTTGGAGGTCTCCTGTTTTAGTTAAAGTAGCTGCATACTCTTCGCCTAACGTCCAAACCATTTTAGCGGTGTATATCCCGCCGGTTTCATTATCAATATTAGCGCCTCCAGGTACTAATGCATTCACTGCTCCACCGTAATTAGTATTGACTCTTATGCCTTTTACACCACCACCGAGATCATAATCGTCATCAATGACAACCTTCCAACCAGAGGAATAGCGGAATTTGAAATCAGCTTTTGTCATTGTAATATTATCAGCTTCAAATGTCATTGTGTTGAGATCGAAGCCTTTAGGATATATTTTAGTGTCGTTACTCCATCCACCTGAAGTAGCAGCGCCTATCAATCCCCAGAATTGTACAGGAATAACAGCTACTTTCCCTACTTCAGTATCTATTACAACATGGTATAGACCATCGGCAGGTACTGTAAAAGGAGTCGCAGATTCAACATAGGACCCACGCCAGAAGTCAAGTTGTGGCTCATCACCAATTCTCTCTTCTTCACCTACTACTGTAAAGTCGCTACCAGGGCCATAAGTAATTCTTGTAGCGCCTGCAATCTTTCTTAATTATTGAAGCCGTCAGAACCAGCTTTTACTGCAATATAGATTTCCATTAGCTCAGATCTGTCTGATTGATTGACTTCGTTACGGGTAGATTTCAATAAACCTTTAATGTTATAGTCGGTAAGGGCAGTGCCGTTTCCAACAATGTAAATACCATCCTCAACCTGAATTTGAGGATCAGGGTCGTCCTTATCTTTTTACAAGATACAAAAATTACAGCAGAGACCAAAAATAGCGCTGCTGCACGTAATAACCATTTAAATGAGTTACTTTTCATTTTTAGATAGTTTTGATTAAGAATTAAGTTAGATGTTATAAATTTGATTTTTAAACTACAAAAGTATTAATTTATTGTTAATCATTTAAAGAAACGGGCGGTAATGCGAGATTTGGGTTAGCTTCAATAGCCCATTGCGGGATCGGGAATGTTTTTCTGTCGGCTGTGCTTGCTTGTTTTCCCACCACGGTTTATTGAATTCGTCGAAGCGGATAAGATCCTGACGGCGATGAGCCTCCCAAAATAATTCACGCCCTCTCTCAGCAAGAAGTTGTGTAAGGGTAACATTCGACCATGTGGATAACCCTGCCCTTTCACGAATTTTATTTACCTCTTCATCGCCATTCTTCCCTTGACGTATTAACGCCTCAGCTTTCATAAGCAACACATCGGCATATCTGAAAATTGGAAAATCGTTGCTTAGATTCTCTTTAGCTCCGCGCTTGACTTCAAATTTTACTACCCGTGCGCCGCTATTTCTGATCTCCTCCGGTGTATTGCCTTCGCCCATTACTAATGAAGGGATAACAGGTTGAATATCAGCGGTATGCCGCCTGCGCCCAGATCCATTATAGGTTGATTGTTGTAAGTATATTGCTGCCCGACAAGGAACCCTTCCTTGCGTCTATCGTTATCTTCATACGTTAAATAGTGATCGTAGATTACGGCAAATCCATTCCATGGTCCTACAACCATCTCAAAAGTTTGATTACTGTTGTAGTGTAGTGTACGCATGTGAAGATTAAATCCCTCATAGTGATCTTCATCATAAGGTATAGTCCAAATATTTCAGATGAGTTTTCATTATTCGTTACAAATGGAGCAAGTGGATCACTTTCAAGCGAATACTGACCAAGATCAATTACTTCTTTACAAGCTAATTCGGCTTTTCCCAATATTCAGGTTTAACCTCATCTAAATAGACGGCATGGTTAAGGTAGAGTTTAGCCAGAAGAGTATAAACCATGCCGGGGGGGAAACGCCTGTTTTGAGGTGCTTGAACTGATCATAGGCGCACACTCCTCTACAGTTTCAATATTTCGTTGTATATATCCTTGCGGAAATTTCTTTAGGCTGTTCGGGCGCTCCGATATATTGCGTGGTATAAGGTACGTCCTTATAGTTATCAATCAGGAGATAGAAATAATAGGATCTGAGTATTAATGCTTTTGCAATTGCTTCATCCACTATTGAATCGCCGGCAAAAACCTCCTGTTCTTCAATAAACTTATTAGCTTCTACCACTCCTCGATAAAAGCGGCTCCACATACTATTGATAGCCTCGGTGTTGTTGTCCCAGGTATGCTGATGAAGCACGCGCCACTTACCGCCATCATCCCAGTCGCCACCACGGGTAGGGCATACAACAGCATCGCCGGTTAATTCTTGAGCAAACCACCAGCCACCCCCAATCACAGAAATCCCGCATCGGCTCATAAATGGGACTCATCTTTAAAATTGGATCTGCAACATATTCATCGGCAGGTATTTTGTCGTATAAACATCGTCAAGGTCGGTACAACCGAATTGGATTAATGATAAAACTATGAATAAAAGAAATATTTTTTTTCATTTTCTAATGATTTTAAGATTATAAGGTAATGTTAAGGCCTAAAGTATAAGTGCGTGCTTTTGGATATGTGTTGTATTGGTCAAGGCCAAAAGAGAGGCCGCTGGGAGATATTTCAGGATCAATGCCTGTATATCCTGTTATTGTAAACACATTGTTGGAGGCAAAGTAAAGGCGTATCCTTTCAAAACCTCTGACGTTGCTAAAGTTATATCCTATTGAAATGTTATCTAAGCGTACAAAGGTGCCGTCTTCAAGATAGTAATCGCTTAGTTTAGGATTATCGCGAAGACCGTGTCTGTACTCATCTAAAGCTTCATATAGGACGTTTCTGTCAGGTAAAAAGATGGGGGGGTTTCCAAAAACAAGACGAGTTGTATTGAAAACCTCATGTCCAAATACTCCGCGAAAAGTAAAGTTGATGTCCCAGTTTTTCTTGTAGGTAAAGTAGTTAGACCATCCAAGTTCGAAATCCGGCTGTGCTGATCCAACAATTCTTCTTTCGGCTTTTTCAAGTTCTCGTGTTACCCCCCCTCCTGATTCGGTGTAAAAGAGGAATTTACCGTCTTGCGAGAAACCGGCAAATTGTGGCATGTACCACGTTCCAAGCTCAGTTCCCGGACGTACTATTTGTGTCCAGTTAAGATCGCCAACAAGGCCTGGCCCCCCCGAGAGATAGCCTACCTGCATTTGCGACCATTCGTAGGTTTCGTTGGAAAGCGAGATCACATCTTGTTTATATGATGAGAACACAATTGATGTTTTCCAATCGAAAGTATTGTTTCTAACTGGATAGCCTTGAAGGAACAACTCAATCCCTGATACTTCAAACTCCCCCCTACGTTTGCCCATATACGGTCAACAGGATTGGGTGGAACGGGCACGGAATAGTTTCCAAGAAGGTCGTAGGTGTTCTTTTTAAAATAATCAATAGAGCCGGAGATACGGTCGTGCAGAAAACCATAATCAATACCTATGTTCAACTCGGCGTTCTCCTCCATTTGAGGTTGGGGGGGTTGGCATTGTGCGCATATTGAAAAAGGATGGCATTTCACCGGTTTCGAAGTTGAAAGAGTTTCCGGCAGCCTGATAATAGGCAATATCGTTATAGTTTCCAATCTCCTGATTTCCTGTAATACCATATCCTACACGCAGACGTAAGCTGTTTATAAAATCAATATTTTGCATAAACTGCTCGTGGGTAATGTTCCACATCAACGAGGCAGACGGGAACCAACCCCACTCATTATTTACTCCAAACTTGGATGAGCCGTCGCGACGTAAAGTAGCTGTGAAGAAATACTTTGAATCATAATTGTAAATGCCTCTTGCAAAAAAAAGGAGATGAGCCTGTTGGTGTTTTTAAAAGAGGATATATCGCCCGGGTTTACACTTTGGAACAGCGTCAGGTCGTGCATCATCGTGTAGTTGTTAAAAGGTTGACGTCCTTGTGCTGAAAATCCGTCTTGCATATCTTCCTGAAAGGAATAACCCAATACGGTTTGTATTGAGTTTTTACCAAAGTCAGTATTATAACGCAATGTAGTCTCTAACACTTTGGAGTCGAAATTATAATATCCTCTGCGTCCATAACCTTCATGAGTCCCAATATACATCGTTGATGGCTCAAAATAAAACGACTCGTCGTCGTTACGTGTATAGGCCATATTCACTCCGGCAAACAGACCTGGGATAATTTCATAATCAGCTTTTAGATATCCAAAGTATCTTTTAGCTTCACGCTCGTTGTGAATTTGATCAACAAGCGCTACCGGATTGTAATACTGAAACACACGTTCTATCTCGTAAAACTGTCCGGCGCTGTCGCGGAGTGGGTCGGTAGGATTACGTTGATAAGCCTGAAACAGCACTTCGTTGCGTCCCCATCCGCTATAGCTGATATAGTTATTATTTTCAATGGTAGCCGACATGCCGGTTGAAATAGTTAGGCGGTCGTTAAGCGCTTTTTGGTCGAGGTTGATACGGCCGATGGTGCGGGTTTTGTCCGATCCGATCACCAATCCGTTAAAATCTGATGCGACAGCGAAGCTCTGTAGCTTGTCTTACTGTCGCCGCCAGAGAAAGCTAAGTTGTAGTTTTGCGATGAACCGGTGCGGAAAATCTGATCCTGCCAGTCGGTATTTGCGCCACCATCAATAAATGCGGTTCCGAGCGCCGGATATTCTGAAATGAATTTGCGGTAATCCTCGCCACTCACTAAATCGAGGCGGTGAGCCACTTTTTCGAGGGAGAAGAAGGTGTTGAAGTCAATCTGTGCTCCTTTTCTCTCCGTTCCCCTTTTGGTAGTGATGATAACCACTCCATTAGCGCCTCGTGAGCCATAAATAGCTGCGGCAGAAGCATCTTTCAGGATGTTAAAAGTTTCAATATCTTCTGGCGCTATGGTAGTAGGATCGGCTCCAGGAACGCCATCAATCACGTAAAGAGGACTGGTATTAGTTACAAGACTGGATGCCCCCCCTCTGATTTTGATGTCGAAGCCTGAGTTAGGGTCGCCGCCTTTTTCGACACCATCACACCGGCGATTTTACTTTGTAATCCTTGTATAGGATCGGTCAATACGCCACTGTTCATCTCTGCCGCAGTGATAGATTGGACAGCGCCGGTACGGTCAGACTTTTTCTGAACACCGTAGCCAATTACAACAAGCTCCTCCAAGGCCGTTACTTCAAAGTTGAGGATTACCTCAATATTAGTGTTAGGCTGTACCACAACCTCTTGAGTCTTATACCCGACGAAAGAGATAACTAAAGTGGTGTTTGGCTTTACAGAAAGGCGAAAAACACCGTTAATGTCGCTTGTTGTACCCATTACAGTGCCTTTGATCAATATTGAAGCGCCAGGAATGGTGGATTTATCATTGGCATCAATAATAGTTCCCGTTACTTCACCCGTTTGTGCAAATGATGATGAATAGGTTAGTAATAACATCATCAGCAAAAAC
>JMBV01000362.1_pt1 | contig 15013 bp, 22 predicted proteins | sample 616531 | NCBI WGS metagenome assembly JMBV01 (sample SAMN02727904, study PRJNA239997) | anaerobic digester metagenome | biome: anaerobic digester; isolation source: mesophilic anaerobic digester inoculated with municipal waste water sludge... | place: Germany: Bielefeld University, CeBiTec ... | reverse complement strand
TAGTAATGGAGCGGCATTGAAAATAATCCCACCCCCCCAAATATTGACAAAGAGCCAAAATAAGAAACCATGCATCCCAAGGTGCATAAATTGTAACTAAAATAATTGTCTTGATAACAAGGTAAATTTATTTTTACATCTTTATTTATTCAGGCAAAACTCTAGATCTTCCAGAACAACAACTATCTTTACTCATAATAATAGCTTGCTTCATAATACTAATGTTTGGTAATTTATGTCTTATAATTTTCACAATATCACCCCCTCGTATAATATGTTTAGAAGTACTTTTATAGGTCTTCTAAACATATTTTATAATTTTATTTAAATTTTATTTAATACAATTTTATTAGAGATATCCTAATGCTATAATTAAACAAAGAATAATTAGCAAAGGATAATTCTTTCACCCCCAGCAAAACCATTTGGTTATTGCTTAAAAAGCGTGCTTCCTGACTTAGCTGTCACATCCTGCTTACTTCAGATGCTGCATCTCTTTGATTAGACCAACAGCAAGGTAATTTTCAAAGATGAATGCTAATAATGCGAGGTTGCCGTAAGCAGCTAAGATTAGGATATCTCTTTTACTAATTGTTCTCCATTCCATTATGAAAGGTGGTGATTTTATGAAGAACAATATTCTTTCAACTTTATACGTAGGTATTGATGTAAGTTCTAAGACTAATGTCTTATGTGCTCTAGATTTTGAAGGCAATAAACTTCTTAACCTTAAGGCTTTGAATAACCAACCCGGTGCTGAATCTATCTTAGATAGCATTATTAGGTGTTTAGATTCTAATGGCCTAAAATATGTTGTTATTGCCTTGGAATCTACTTCTTTTTACAGTACTCATATTGCAAACTTTCTTGCTTCAGATGAGCTTCTATTAGCCTATAAACCTCTTGTATACTGCCTTAATCCAAAAACTGTTGCTAATTACAGAAAGACTTTTGTAGATATGGACAAAACTGACCCTCTAGATGCATATGTCATTGCTGATTTTGTTCGTTGTGGCAAAATTACTTCTAAGCCTTGGCGTGGATCGCAATTTCTTGCACTCCAGCGTTTAACTAGACATCGTCTTCATTTAATTGAAGGTATTACAAGAGAAAAAGCTTATATGGTGTCCAATATCTATCTTAAATTTAGCGAATTAACAGTATTAGATAAAGAGAAACGACCATTTTCTAACACTTATGGTGTTACCTCTTCAGCCATATTAACTGAATATCTATCCTTAGATGATATTACCTACTCATCTATTGAAGACTTAGTTGCCTTCATTAGAGAAAAAGGTAAAAATCGTTTTAGTGATCCTGAAATGACAGCTCAAGTACTCAAAAAGCTGCTAGAGATTCTTATCGCTTTGATAAAGTCCTTTATGAGCCTTTAAATGTTGCAATTGCTTCATCTTTCAATGTAGTTAAGGCATTGGAAGATGAAGTTAAAACTGTTGATAAGACTATTGAAAGAGCTATCAAGGGGATTAACCCTACTGAGTATCAATCTCTAATGTCTATTCCAGGAGTTGGCCCAGTACTTGCTAGTGGAATTCTTTCTGAGATAGGAACCATCACTTCCTTTGATTCTCACAATTCTCTAGCTAAATATGCAGGCCTAACTTGGAGAGTTAATCAATCTGGTAATTATTCTTCAGATGATACCAGAATGACTAAGACCGGCAATAAATACCTTAGATACTATTTAATTGAGGCTGCCAATAGTGTTAGAAAACATGTACCAGAATACAAAGAAAACTATTACAAGAAGTACAGTGAGGTAACAACTCACCAACATAAAAGAGCCCTCGCACTTACATCTCGTAAATTTGTTCGTCTGGTTTTTGGATTGCTGACTAAAAACCAAATCTACTCCAGCGATAAAGTTGGAGATATAAATTAAAATATTTCTAATCTCTAAACCTATTTTTTTGCTAAAACCAATAGGTTCTATTAAGGTTACCCTTTTTTTTAATCGTTTCTTTTATTTTTATTAAAATTTATCTTTTGACATATTACCAGATTGCTTTTTAATACTTTATAAAGCTACATAATAGCTCTTTTCATATATTTTAATATATCATTATATTAGAATTTAAATTTGATTTTTCTATTTTCTTTAATTTCTTATTGTCAATTATATATATATCATTAACAATATTAAACGCATCTTTATCGTGAGATATTATTATTAATGTTTTATCAGCAAAGTGCTCTCTAATAAAATTCAACAAAATACTTTTATAATTTTGATCAACATAATTTAAAGGCTCATCAAGTATATATACGTCTGCATTATATAATAAACCTCTCGCTAATTGAATTAATTTTTTTTCGCCAGCAGAAAGATTTTGTAAATTTCCTCCAACAGTCGTATTAAGTTCAATATTATTTTTTTTCTAAAACCTTAATAATTGGGAGAATTGAAGTTATATCTTTTTTTTGAAACATTGTAATATTATCTATAATTGTTCCATAAAATATATCTGGTTTATCTGGTATTAATCTTATAGTTTACAAATTTGATCTTCATTTAAATCTTGATATGATATATCATTAATAGTAATTACTCCAGAATAATTATCCTGTATTCCTGCAATAATATTTGCAAGAGAAGTCTTACCACTACCATTAGCACCTTTAATGCCTATTTTATCCATTGATTTAATTACTAGGTTGATTCCTGCTAATATTGTTTTATCCTCATGTGTAATACTAACATTGTCCAATTTCATATAACGAAACTTCTGTAGTGTTATATTAAAATAATTATCTTTTTTTCTTAAAATTTAATATTTCTTCCAGCCTTTTCATATGCACTTCATAAATAGTCTTACTTTTTGGATAATTAATATAAAACTCAATAGGATTCCATAGTTTTGAATAGTATAGTGAAAACATTGTTAAAGTTCCTACTGTAATCTTATTATTAATAGCTAAATATCCACCAAAAACATAAACAATAATCGAAATACAATTAAGCAATCCAGTAGAAAAAAAAGTAATCATATAATATATCAACTTTTAATATCTTAATAGCATCTTTAAAATAATTATTTAATTCTTTAGCATTCTTAGTTAAAAAAAGGAGCAACCGCATTATTTGCTCGAATAGTATAATTATAATTTACAAGTTCTTCCAAACTATTGTTAAGTACTTCTTTATCTTGTTGAATTATTTCATTTAATTTTTTTTAATTTTGTAGTCATATGCTTTTTATCAAAAAGAATAGAGGAAAAACTAGAGTTAAAACTAAAGTAAAATAGATATTATTTAAAGCCATTATAATTAAAATCACTATCGACATTACAGCATAAATAACTTTTTTTTAAATGGTACTTCAATTATGAATGATCTAATTTTCTCAATATCTTCATTATATCTGTTAATAAAATATCCCGTATTTTTTTAGTAATATTATTAAACCTTGAAAATCCTAAATATTCGTAAATTTTTAATCTATATTCCTTTATAATCTGTTCTTCATATTTTGTTTTGTAATAATTTGAAATGCTTAACGTAAAATAAATACTGCAATAATTAAGATAAATTTTGTACTATTAATTAAAAAAAATCTCGAAACAAATTTAATGTTATTGAATCAATTATTTTTTTTGTAAGAATAGGAACATATATAGAAATTACAATGTTTACTATTTGTAAAATATAGTATATATATTTATAATTTTTATATTTTTGCTTCATATTGTACCACCTCATATAATATAGCGATTTGTTTTTAATGTTTTTTTTACAATAACGATTACATAACCTATATAACCAAGTAATTTTCCAATGATTTATTTATTAAATTTAATCTAATTCTAACAGAAACTGATTTACTTCAAATTTGGATTTTTATTTTATCTAATTTATATAGGGTTTAGTAAAGAATACAATTCTTATTGATACATTTCAACATAATTTCCACAGTTACCTACTTAAAATAAATTTAGAAATTATTTGCTATTTATATTGGCAACATATTTTATATAAAGCATATCTTCGTTTAGTTTTTCTAGAATTTCTTTTCTACAAAACACTGAATTTAAGTCACCTAAGTTAATCAAGGCATCAAACCTGCAATCTGCATGACATATTGGAATTAATGAACATTTTTTTTCTCAAAACATTTCTCATAAAGTTTTAATTTAAAAAGATTTTTAGATGGAGATATGCAACTATCATTTTTCCAATCACCAATAATACCTTCTATTCTTCCAACCATGCTTAAACATTTGTATATTTTGCCATCTGGACTAAAAATAAAACTATTTCTCACTTTTGCAGTACAAATTGAACCAAAAACATAAGAATCATTTAAATAAAATCCTTTTTTTACTTGCATAATCATAAATTTTTATATATAAATCAGCAAAGTTATCAAATAATATCTTTTGTTTTTCAATATAATCATGAGCTTTAGATTCATATGTTTGAGTAATATTTCCAAAAGATAAAAACAACTTTTCCTTTTCAAATTTATCAGCTAGAAAATCTATTAATTCAAATACATATTCATAATTTGAACGATCAAAATTAATCCTTAGATCTATAGATGGTAAATTTTTTTTATCTAATATATAATTTATATTTGAAACAATACAGTCAAATGTACCATTACCATTGATAAGATGTCTACGCCTATTATGTATTTCTTTAGGGCCATCTAATGTTACTTGAAATCTATGCCAACCATAAAATTTCAAGAATTCAGCTTTTTCTGGAGTTAATAAATAACCATTGCTTACTATACTAGTATATAATTTTAAGGAAAAATCATCAGCAATTTTCCTGAAAACATTCATAGCAAAAGGCACAATTTTCCAATTATAAGTAGGCTCACCGCCATGCAAAGTTATCATCAAATACTTAATTTGTGGATTTAATCTTAAATATTCTCGCAAATAATTATCAATGGTTTTTACATCATTTAAAGTCATTTTACATGCTCGATCAATTCCATCTTGATAACAATAAATACATTTGAAATTACAACCAGTAGTTGGTAAAAAAAATGTATTACTAAAGAATCATATTTTTCCCATTCTTCAACTAAACTTTTTAAAAACAAGGCTTTTTCATTAACATCATCTTGTATTAAAAACTCCTCCTCCAAAAGAACTTTTAGATAGTAATCAAGTGGCTTTTCTTGAATTTCCTCAATTTCAGATAGTTCTCCTGATACAAACTTTTTTTTATTTTATCTAAAGTTTCACGTTCAAAATATAATACAGATTTATTTAATGTATTAAATGAGTAAATTTCATAATTTAAAAACGTTGATTTTACTAATTTCTACGATAACAAAAAAAGGATTTCACCCCCCCATTAATATCGAATATGTTAAGTGGCACCAAAACAAAAAAAACGATGGGGGTGAAATCACTTAACATGTATATTCGACAAACATCTCTTTTTTTCCTTTGAAGAAATTATTAAATTTCAGCAACAATCTAGATTAGAATTAATTTTATCTAATATTGATGTCTCTCAACTTGCTAACGAACTCAGGAAACCTTCTAACTCCAAGGGTCCTAAAGGTTATGAGCCTGAGGTTTTAATTTATTCATTAATCGCAATGCAGGTTGAAAAATTGATACTATTAAGGATTTAGTTGTCAAACTTAAAGAAAATCCTGTACTTCGATATTGCTGTGGTTTTGATGTACTTGGTAAGGTGCCATCTGAATCCACTTTTAGTAGATTTCTTGAAACACTATCAAACTCAGAATCTCTTGAACAGATTTTTCATGACTTAGTTATTAAAGCTAAAGAACTTGATATCATTGACGGAGAGCATATCTCCATAGATTCAACTAAATTGGATTCTTTTGAAGCTGCTAAGCCAAAGAAAGACATTGTTCACGACGGTACTAATCCAAACTGGGGGGGAATGAAAAAGATACCAATGGCAACAACATACGATGGTTTGGTTGGAAACTCCATATTCTTTGTGACTCCAAAAGTGAGTTGCCACTAGATCTGCTAATCTCCCCCAGCTAGCAATTATGATGGTACCATGCTTTGCCTTTGATAAAGCAATTCTTTGAAAACTATAAAGATACCTTTAAACCTAAATATTATGCTATGGATTCTGCCTATGATCTTGATTATGTCTACAAGACCATAATCAACGAATATCAAGGCATTCCAATAATAGCTTACAATCCAAGGGGGGGTAGCTATGCTCCACCTGAAGGATTAGATGAAGATTTTAATCCTATTTGTTCAGGAGGCTACAAGCTAGTTTACTGGGGCAAAGATGGAAATTATTTAAAATTTAGATGCCCTCATGCCCTAGGACGGTGTGATTGTCCACACGGATGAACTGGTGCTCAAGCTCTAATTACGGCTATACCCTTAAAGTAAACTATAAAGAAAATCCAAGGTATTATGGTTATCCTTTACGATACACAGATGCTTGGAAAAAGCAATATGATAAAAGAACTTCCGTAGAAAGGTGTTTTAGTAGATTAAAATGCTACCTAAACCTCGATAATGTAAGGTCTAAAGGTATTAAAAAAAAGTCAAGGTCCACGCAATATTAAATTGCATAGCACTAATATCAGGTACCATAGCAATAAACACAATGAAATCTTTGAGTAAAGCAGCTTAACAAACTATATAAATATACTAAGAATTGAGGATTTTACTGTCGAAAATATTAATAATAATTTCAAAATCCCATTTATTAATGGGCTAATTCTTTATACTCTTTTTTTAACCTTGATTAAAAAAAGCTAATTATGCAATTTCCTCACTTAAATAATGTTAGTTAGAATTTTGCAATTATTTTTTTTGTTTATTCTAGATGAGAAATATCTTCTGAAGGTGAGTTTAAAACTTAAAACAGTTTTACATGATTTTCATAAGAAGTTCTGCTTCTATTAGTTTCTATATCACCAGTAAATCCAATGGAGATATCGATAAGCTTCTCCAATTTTCTAATAGTAATTTCTTTTTAATCCTATATTTTTTATCATACATCCAAATTTTATTTTTTCGTTTACACTCCCCCCCTTATAGAATATTGTACGTATTTAGTTTACATGCCGCAATAAACTTATAGGTACATATAATACATTTTTAGGCCTTTATCTATTCATTTCTTCTATTTACTCTTTTTTTTCTTAATATTTTTGTAAAGTATAGACATATATGCTTTATGAGCTATTTAATATTATTATATATATAATATATATATACACTAATACCGAAATTAGTATAGCCTATCTGCACTTTTTCTTTATCAGGTGTTCTAATATTAATCACAAATATAATCAAATATAACTCATACAAAATAGGCAAGAGCAATTTGCCATAGGCCTTAATTTCTTATACCTTTAATCTGCTCTCAATAGTTACAGTTGTATAGTCCAGAAACTGTGTCAGTCGATGCCTTTTTGCAGTTTTCACAGTTAGAGTCCCTTAATACAGCAGTAATCACATAATGGATTCAGCCTTCATTTACCTGCCTTATATATCATTATAGCTATATATTAGCATAGCATGACTCAGTGGATTCTTAATATATCCTTTTGATGGAATTCCATCATTAATAGTATATATCTCCTACTCCAAACATTCTTATCTTTTTACTAAGCTACCGTATCATCCGCTATTTACTTGATTTTATAACATTTCCTCCGTTTGTTTTGTCAATGATAAATAAAGCACTATTATTTATAATAAGACTGGTAATTTGTGTAAAATCAGCATCATTCCTATTGAGAGTAACATCCAAAATTACTTTATTATCTTTCACAAAAACTAATTTATGGAATATATCATAATTCAGGGGATGCTCCCCCCCAAACCAGGTTTTATCAAATATCAAATAACCAATATATATATTGGCAGTAGCCCATTTTGTGCCTACTATCTTATGCATTTCTGTTCTGCTGGTATAAGGCAATATAACATACATTCTGTCCCATTCAAAAGGAGTTATATCTTTAATATCAAAATATGATTTTTGCTGGATAGTTGTTATAAGGTCATTTTTGAAACTTTCTAAGTACTTGTTGTTTATTTTTTTGACTGCGAAAGCTTATATAACTTGATGAAAACAATATTAGCTGTTTTTAAATTACAATCTTTAATCATATTTCTTAAAACTTCTTTTGGTAATAAATTACTTTATTGGTATTATTTACAGCATTTTCTGTTGTTTGTGCAAAGATATTTGCAGCAGAAAACAAAAGTACAGCAATTACAAGAAAGTAATGGTTGCTCACATCTATTCCTACTTCTTCCATTATTTAAACTGCTAACGGTCCTCTTTGGGATGTTTTTCCATTTATACAAAACAGACTTCTAATACATCACTTCCCAATTTTTGCCCAAACTTTTATCATTTGAAAGCGACAAAAATTATGGACATATACAAAAGCAATTTTCTTTTACTTCTATGCACCTCTTTTATTGTCTTGTTTAAACCAATGTCTAGTATTATTACTTATTCTAACAAGAGTTAGCATAACAGGAACTTCAACCAATACTCCTACAACTGTTGCTAAAGCAGCTCCAGAATCTAATCCAAAAAGTGAAATAGCAACTGCTACTGCTAACTCAAAGAAATTACTTGCTCCAATCATTGCAGCAGGTGCAGCAATATCATGGCTAAGTTTCCATGCTTTTGCCCAGCCATAAGCAATGAAATAAATGAAAATGTCTGAATGATTAATGGTATAGCAATTAATAAGATGTGTAAAGGATTGCTTAAAATTATTTCACCTTGGAAAGAGAAGATGATTATTAGAGTTAGAAGTAATCCTACTATAGTAGTATTATCAAATTTCTTTAAAAAATCATTTTCAAAATACTCTATACCCTTATATTTTATAATATACTTTCTTGAAAGATAGCCAGCAGTTAAAGGTATAACTACAAATAATACTACTGAAAGAAATAAAGTATCATAAGGGATAGTAACATCACTTACTCCAAGTAAAAAGCAACTATAGGTGTAAATGCAAATAATAAAATCAAGTCATTAACCGCTACTTGAACCAATGTATAAGCAGGGTTACCTTTTGTTAAATGGCTCCAAACAAATACCATAGCAGTGCATGGTGCTGCTCCTAATAATACTGCACCTGCAAGATATTCTTTAGATAAATCAGGACTAATCCAATTTGAAAATACAACTTTAAAAAAAGAATGCTGAAATTAAATACATAGTAAAAGGCTTTATAAGCCAATTAGTTACACATGTAACTGTAAGTCCCTTAGGTTTCTTAGTTGCTCTAATAATACTTGAAAATCGATTTTGAGCATCATAGGGTATATCATAAGCCATATTAAAATGGCAACAGGAATAGATACATTTGCATATTCCAATTTACTTAAAGTTTCAGGAATAGATGGAAATAATTGCCCTATAGCAACTCCTGCTACAATACATATAGCAACCCATAGTGTTAGGTACTTTTCAAAAAAAATCCTAATCCACTATTTACTTTTATTTCTTTGTTACTCAATTTAATTACCCCCTATCTATTGAATTTTATAATAATATATGATTATATTAAGATATAATCATATAAATGTATAACTACCTTTGAAACATAAAATATAATTAATCACATCTTTTGCTACTATCTTACTCATTAAAAAGTTTCTGTATAATATCCTTGCCTTCTCTTAAATGTTCACATGTTAGATTACTATCTTTATATTTATTTAGTATTTTAATATCCTTTAGCAGCTGTTTATTATTCATAAACTTAGCTTTAAGGAATTCGTATAGCAATGTATTTTCTTTAATAAATTTATCGTTAATTCTATAATATACCCATTGAGACTCTTTTCTACTAGTTACAATACCTGCATTTTTCAATTTATTTAAGTGCCTAGAAGCATTGGATTGATTTAACCCAAGTACAGTTTCGATTTCACATACACAAAGTTCTCCTTTTATTAACAAATTTAATATCCTAATTCTATTTTCATCACCTAATGCTTTAAATATCTCTATAATATCCAATTTATCACCCTTTGTATGATTATATTGGTTTATACTCATATAATATATAAAATATATTATACTGTCAATAAGAGATTATTACCCTTATTTCAAATCAAAGTATTTATCTAAATAATTTCCATCTCTCATTTTCTCTGTTCTAAGTTCTCCACTAATTGGGCTTATTAATATGTAATATTCTGCATTATCCTTTTGACCACCATATAAATATACATTTGGAATAAAGTGGCTACCTTTTAGTTTAAGTCCAATAATGGATTTATATTCAAGTTCATAGATATTCTCATAACCTTCTTTAGCAGCAATTTCTTTTCCTTCAGAATAAGTATATTTTGGCTTATATATGAAAAATAAAGTTATTGTAATAGCAATAACTAAAAAGTAAACTTGCGAAATTTTGGATTGTCTGTATTAGTCTCCATTTTCCAGTAAATTAGTGTAATGACAATCCAAGATGTCAATAAGCTTTGTATAAATGCAATATCAATTACATCTTCATAAACAAAATGGGAAATTAAATATATGCTGACCTTGAAAAGTAAGCACAATATGATTTCAATAATTATAATTTTCTTTTGACTCATCTATAAACTCCTTCCAAAATTATGTTCCAACCTTCTAGCAGCAAGGGCAAGATCTTTAGAAGAAATCCATGTAACACTGTTATCTCCTATTTGCCAATTTCCTATTTCTGCCCAATAATATAATCCATCTTTATAAATTAAGGTTGCATCAAATATCATATACCAATACTCAGGAGGAGTTGATACAATATTTATCTTATCAATGCCTAAAAACAACATTTCTATTGTAGAAGGGTCCTTTCCCTGTCTTTGAAATAATACCTTTGCATTAAGCATTCCATCTTTAGAAACCATTCTTAAATCTTCATCTACATAATAATCGTTCCAAAGGTGCATTTGGCTTAGTACTCCATCGTGAAATCCTCCAAAAGTAGTAAGTAATTCTTCTATATCATATTCTGAATTAATCTCTTTCCAATCCATAACAATATCCTCCAATTTTTCTCCGAATTTATCTAGGCTTCTCTTCTAACACCCATGGCAGCATAACTTCAAATTCAAGCTGAATAACTGGTCTTGGGAAATCGTCTGGAACCAGGTCTAATTCATCAGTAAATGTAAACTTTACATTGTTAATTTCCACAATGTTTACATCATCCCACTTTCTAGCACTTGCATCAGGCTTTTTGACTATTTTCCCTACTAAATGATAAAAGCCCATGTATAAATGCTTGTCAGTATCAGTTTCAAACTCCATAAACTCCCCCCCTTCTTTTGAGGTCAATACCTAACATTGCATAAAAATCCAATACTTCTTTTGAAAAAGCTTTACAATTTTTTTATATAGTTTCTGCAGTAAGCACAGTTACAGCCTTCTTCAACAGTTATGCTGTCATAGTATTTTTTTTGTTTTCTCAGCATCAATATCTAAAACCCAATTTGCTAACTGAACTCTTATCATAAAAATCCCTTTCCGCTCTTAAAATTCTTTTCAATTAAGTATGCTAAGCCTTTTGCTCCTTCTTCATTTAGATGAACACCGTCTGCAGTAACAGTTAATTTTCTTTTTTTTACTTATCCAACTTGACAGCCCTGAATCAGCAGTTGTAAAAGAATCTAATATCATATTAAAGGGATTTTAGTAATAAAATAATCTGACTTAGGATTTTTATTTATTATCTCTCTTTGCCATCCATTAAAATCAATATATGTAATGCCATACTTTTTACACAAATTTTTAATGGATTCATTATATTCCACTACTTTTTGGTTTAAATCATTTTCTAGATTTTCACCAATGCAGGGAATACTTACTATAATAATTTTCTTATCTGATAATTTACATATTAACTTTTCATACTGAGCTATAAAATCACTAGATTTTGATAAGGGTACACTACCACGAGCTATAATCTTATCAACAACCTTTATCCATCTTTTAGAACGATTTCTTAAATATGGCAGTAAAATATCGTTACAGCCTATTTCTATAATAAACTTATCACAAGAAGATTCCATTAAGAAATCATCAATCCTTTTTGAAAGGCCTAATAACGTGTCCCCTCCTAAGCCAAAATTGCGATAATTTCTTTTATATTTTAGATATTTTAAATAAGAAGTGCCTGGACGACCTACTGTAATACTATCACCAAAACATGCTATTATATCTCTATTTAAACTATCCATATGCGTTAATCTCCCTGCTTTGTATTCTTAAGGTTGTTCCCTACAATCAACTCTCATGACATATATAAATAACTTGTTATTCTAAACAATAAAGCTTTTCATATCACTTTATGTAGAAATTACTTTAATCCACATCATACATAAATACCATTTGTTTTGGTACTTTCCTTTTCAATTTTTCTAATTCAATCTTTTCTTTCTCCATACCATCATTATTGTTATTATCTTTGTAATAACAATAGGCATAGTAGTGTCCTAAATATTTTGTTCTTATATCCTCATCATTTATTAAATCATTATTTCATCAAATTCAATTTGCATAATTTCCTTGAATAATTGTATTTTGCCCTAGATTCCAAATTGCCATTTCAACTTTTCTTGTTTTGTTGCTCTTCATCCTCAGCCATCTACCACCATCTGTATAAAAGGCTCCATTTCTTAAGGGAAGCAAACATGCTATTCCCATAGATAAAGATATACAGCCAAGGAGAATAAAAAAATATATGCTTTGTATTAATGCCTATAAGTAAAGATATAGTACCAAGAATTAATGATGCAATTGGTCCTGCTAAAAGGATACGTCCAAATTTCTTATAATTGTTCTTGTTATTATTTGTTGGAATAGTTTGTCCTAACCCTCCCCCCCATAGGGAAACATCTTTTTCTATATAAAAACAATCTTATCCTTTTCATCTCTTTTAAGTCCAAAGGGACCAACTACTAGTAAATTAAACTTAAATCCTTCCTTTAATCCTATCAAGACATGGCCTAACTCATGAACTGCACTTGAAATGATAAAAGAAATTATTGACAGTAAAACAAAAATCAAATATTTCATAATTTATCCTCCACAACTTAGTATAAAAATTGTTTTATACATGTCTACAGCTATCAGTTAATGGGATATTTTTCACCTATGAATTCAGCAATATTATAAAAATGCATTATATCTGCATATATGTCATATTTAATATCCTTTGCATATATACCTCCTCTATACTCATATATATGCTCTTTATCATCATAAGGAGATAAAAGCCTATAATACCCATGTTTCATAGGTGGATTCTCTTTCATGAACTCCTCTAAGTCTATATTGATATTTTTAGTTGCTTAGCTAGTGACCAATTATATGGCTTGTCTCTTTTGATTTTTCTAGGATTTCTTCTAATTCTTCCTTTGAACAATCGCTACCAGGTAAAGTATCTCTCTCATAAATCTGTTCATAAAACCACAAGGCTCCCGTTAATATCCACATCTTGCGATAGTATTCTATAGCCTCTTTTTCTGAATAAATGCCATTTTCTACATCTAATTCATTATTATATGTAACACCAAACTCAAAACCACAGCATAAGCATATTTCACAAGATGCTAATACTCCATTGTAGTAAGGATCATCTTCTAACTTATCATACCCGCATATGGGACATATATATTTTTTTCAAAAAAATACACCTCCAGTAATTTAAATAAAAATTTCTTTAATTACCGCTATTTGTCACAACAGTGTCTAGGAAGTCAAGAAGGATACAATATCCCAAGCATAATCTTTTTCTTTCTTTTCCCATACCAAAGAAAGTTCTATGTGCCTTCTAAAATCCTTATCTCTATATTCTTCTGGATTATCTTTTATTTTAAATATATAACCTCTTTTTGTAATATTTAAAACTTCATAGGGTATTACATACTTAGTATGATTCATATCCTTTGGCCATCTATCTTGAGAATATGACTCTTCTATAGATTCTGAATCAGGAGCACCTATTCCAATTATATAATCGTCAAATTCTCCAACCATATTCAAAGCATTTTCTCCTCCATCATCATTAATCAATTCTCCACTATCAAGTTCACAGGCAATTATATCCCCTACTGAAAAATTGATTAAATCTAAAACAATTTTATAACATCCTTCTGCATGAGCTTTTATATCTCCATTTAACCAGTAGGTATTATATGTGCTTTCTTCAACAAAAAAAAGAACAAACTTTTAAATTTTATACACTCCAAAATACCCAACGGGTGTTTAAATTTATCTACTATCATATATAATACTCCTTTAAAATTAATATTTATATATTAAAGAAATATTTTATCTATTTTTTTTACGATCATAGTCTAGTATCCATCCATTTAAATTTTTATAAAGTGGCATTAATGTACCCTTATCATAAGCCACAATATCAAGTCCCCCCCTATCATCATATAAATGCAGCATAACATGACTTTCAGTATCAAACAAGTATACTGATGAAACAAATTCATTTACCCCCCCACCTAAATCCCCCCCAAGTATAATCTCTCTAAATAATTTTTCCATTGGCATATTTACACTTTTTAAATCCCAATAGAACTCAGTCCTATTAACTTTTTCCCCCCCACTAACTTCTATATCTTGTGAAAATTCTTCCTCTGGTAAAATAGGAGCTATTTTTTTTCTTGAAATATAGCTTTTAAATTATCCTTTTCCTTATCATTTCTTGTATATGTTAGCCAAACCAATATGCTAGGACTTTTTATCCCATTATTATATATCACCATAGCACGTTTCAGTGCATTATCAACATATTTATCTAACACAGTACCATTACTGTTATATACATCTTCTGCTCCAATTTCAAAGCGAATTCCTATATTACAGTTGTAAAATATAGGGTATTTAAATCCATCTAATCCAAATATTTTTAATTCTTCATTAATTTGTTCTTTAAGCAAATTATATGCCTCCTTGTCTACTTTATTATGTATATCTATAGTGAGTATGATAATTGTCCTTATGTGCATGTAAAAATTCTTCATAGAAAAAAAC
>JMBV01000361.1_pt1 | contig 15018 bp, 16 predicted proteins | sample 616531 | NCBI WGS metagenome assembly JMBV01 (sample SAMN02727904, study PRJNA239997) | anaerobic digester metagenome | biome: anaerobic digester; isolation source: mesophilic anaerobic digester inoculated with municipal waste water sludge... | place: Germany: Bielefeld University, CeBiTec ... | reverse complement strand
TTTCAAATAGAATGAATAGTCAATCCAAAGATGGACAAATTAAAGTGTTAAGGATTGAAATATTGTTCCAATTAAATGCAAAATTGTGTCAAAATAAGGTTAACAATTATTCCGGGGAGGATTAAAAATCCTTAGGCGAAACTCCAAACTGTTTAAAAAAAGCACTTCGAAAAATAGTTCGGTGAACTAAAACCTACCATATATGCAATTTCGCTGATTTGATATTGTTTTTCTTTTATCAGCTCAGCTGCTTTTTTTTAAGCCTTATGAGCATAATAAAATCATTTGGAGAAAGTTCGGATACATTTTTGACTTTCCTATAGAGAGTTGATCGGCTGACAGCCATTTCCTCAGCTAGTTTGTCAATATTCAGATCAGGTTCATCAAGGTTATCATGAATAATAGCAATTAGTCTTTGTAAGAAATCCTCATCTGCTTTTGAGTGAGTAATGCTTTGATAAGCAAGTTCGGGTGAGTTCCTGAACATTTCCTGCATTTTTCTTCGGCTCTCCAGCAGGTTCTCAATTCTGGCCAGAAGATAATCGGTAGAGTACGGTTTCTCAATATATTCGTCTGCACCACAATTAATCCCTTCAATTTTGGATTCCAAATTGGTTCTGGCAGTTAATAGGATGACCGGTATATGACTATACTTAATGTTCTCCTTCATTGTTTTGCAAAATTCCAATCCATCCATTATAGGCATCATTATATCACAAATTACTATATCTACATTTTCCTTATCCAAAATGTCTAGAGCCTCCATTCCGTTTTTACACTGCAATACATGATATTTTTTTTATCAAATGTTTATAGAGAAGATGCTGAAACTCCTCGTTATCTTCCACAGTGAGAATTGTTGGTGTAGCACTTGGCTTTTGACTTTTCAGCAAGGCTATTTGTGAGGATTCTGTTTTTTTTCGAATTGATCCTCTTCATCGTGAATATTTATACTTTGTTCCTGCTTAATTGGAAGAGTCATCACAAAGATTGTCTTTCCCATTTTAGAGTTATCACAACAGATCGTTCCCTTATGCAGCTCCACCAGCGACTTTACAAACGCAAGGCCCAAACCTGTTCCCTGGATGTTTTTGTTCAATTTAAATAAAGGTTCAAATATTTTTTTCGACGTATTCGTCAGGAATTACATCACCATCATTTTCAATTTTTATTTCAAAGTATTTTCATTGCACCTTAAACCCAGCTCTATGACTGTATGAGAATGTTTTAACGCATTTGAGAATAAATTACTTAATATTTTCGTTAAGACTTCCCTGTCAACATCGGCATAAAGGCTCTTGATTGAATAGAGTGTGTTAAATGTAATTTTTTTTGGATTCAAAACTCGGCTTGAATCTATTAATTGTTTCGTTTACAATATTTATGATATCGGCTTTTGCAAAATTTAATCTGAGAACCTGTGATTCCGTCTTCCTAAAATCCATTAATTCATTCACCAGCTTCAACAATCTGTTGACATTTCGTTGGATAATTGTAAGATTTTCCAGATAGGGACTTTGCCGGTCGATATTTTTAATAACATCTTCCAATGGGATCTTAATCAGGCTTAAAGGAGTTCTTATCTCGTGTGTAATATGTGTAAAGAATTCAATTTTTGCAGTATATAGTTCCTTCTCCTTGGTGTTTTCAAGTTCTTTGAGTACCCTTGCATTACGGCGTTTAGCTTTTCTAACAATGTTGCGTATGCTATAATACAGGATGGCACCTGCTATTGCAAGATAGAGTAAGTACGCCCATACTGTCTGGTACCATGGTGGTAAAATATTGATAGACAGGGATACGCCTGTTTCGTTCCAGATTCCGTCACTGTTAGCTCCTTTTACTTTAAATGTATAACTTCCCGGTGATAAATCTGTATAATTTACCTGATGGGCCTGGTAGCCAAAAATCCAGTCGTTATCACGTCCCTCTAATTTATATGCGTAAATATTACCTTTAGGATAGACGTAGCTAAGGGCGGCAAAGCCAATGCTAAATACTGAAGAATTATATGGGATGTTGATGCTATTGCTATGTGTGATAGAGTTTATTAATGGAGACTCTTCGTCATTTAAAGAAACTTCTTTATTTTGAATTTGGAAACTGGTCAGAACTAGCGGTGGAATGTATTCATTAATGCCCAAATCACATGGATTAAATGCCACAAAGCCTTTAACGCCTCCAAAGTATATTTTACCGTTATGATCTTTAAATCCGGACTTGTAATTGAACTGATCTCCCAATAGTCCGTTCGAATGTGTATAAATTATAACATCCAAGCTCTCAGGATCAAGCCTGAAAATCCCCCCCTTGTTTGTGCTGCCCCCCCAAATATACCCTTTCGGATCCTCTATCAGCTTGTAGATAACATCGTTGGGTAAGCCTGTGTTAGAAGTAATTAAAGTAGAAAAGGAGTTTGACTCTCTGTTGAAGACTCCAATACCTGCCCCCCCTTCCGTACCTATCCATAATCTGTTTTTTTTATCTTGTAACAGGCAAATAATTGATTTTCCGGTATCCTCGTCTTGTGTTTCAGATGCTGATAAATAGTGATGCCATACTTCTGAGAATCTGTCGTATGAGAAAACTCCATTGCCAATTGTGGCAAACCATAGAGTGCCTCTATAGTCTTCAAGTATATCGTTAACCTGGTTTTTTTTATGATTTCCTCCTTAATTCTCCTAAAGTCGTCTGTCTGCTCATTGTAGTATTGCAAGCCGGTCGATGACCCGATCCATATTCTTCCTGAGGTATCCTTATAAATTGAATAAATATTATCATCTTTTATCGAGTAGTCTGACACACCGTTTTTATACGAATCCACCTCTTGAGTTTCTAGATTCATAACATGAAGACCATCAGAAAATGTTCCTACCCATAATCTGTCTTCATCGCATAACAGGGAATGAATATTTCCTGATGTTATCGGGCTTTTAGTGAACTCTATAGTTATTGGGTTAAATTTATTAAGTCCGGCATCTTCTGTCCCGATCCAAATGTTTTTCTTTTTGTCTTCACAAAACTCACTGATACTTTTCCCACTTATTGAGTTTTACCAGGTTTCGGATAGTATTTTCAAACTGTGTGAAAGAGTTATGGAAATAGCTGACCCCCCCACCAAAAAAAGTACCAACCCATACCCCCCCTCCTTCTTTATCCTGGTAAAGACTGTGAATTGCGTTGTCGGATAATGAATAAGGATTATTATGACTATGTTTAAGATTAACAAAATCATTTGTTCTTAAATCATAGATAAATACACCTTCCTCAGTACCGATCCACAGTTCCTGATTGTCAGTTTTTATCATACACCGGACAAAGAGAGGCGAATTGTCTTGTCCCTTCTCCAAAAACGGGGTAAACTTTTCGGTATGAAAATCGAACCGTTGTACACCCTTATTGACCGTCCCGACCAACAGATAGCTGGAGTTAAATGACAAAATGGTATTAATATCGTTCTCTGAAATCTTATTCCTTTTCTCATCTATCAGAAACTCATTCACTTGTGCAGATACCGGGTTAATTTTAAGCAATCCCCGCCCATAGGTCGCCACCCATACATTGCCATCCACATCAAAATCAAATTTTCGTACGTTTGTATTCTTCAACCGATATATTTTAAGTTCTTTTTCATTGCTCAAACAATATACACGCCCTTGCCTTGTACACCATCCAAATATTCCCTTTCCCATCTCTTTTTAAATCCCTGACTGCGCCCTCCACCTTTTCCCCCCCGTCAGTCGTTTTCATATCGAAACGGAAAATTTTCACACATTGGATCGTAAATATATATTCCGTTGGTTGTCCCAACCCATATCTTCTCATTGCTATCTTGGAGCAGCGACAGGATTTTATTTGAACCGATGCTACGGTTATTTTCGTTGTCTTTCTTAAAGATTTTAAACCTTAGCCCGTCGTACCGGTTCAACCCGTCTAACGTGCCAAACCAAATGAAACCGGTTTTATCCTGTAAGATAGAATATACCATATTTTGCGAAAGGCCGTCCTCTACAGCCATATTTCTGAAATAATAATCGGAGTTTTTGGCCAAAGATGCCGGTGATAACAGCAAACCGCCCAGGCAAAACAACACGGCTGTTATTATAGGTACTTTCGTATTCATTATTCATCCAAAATTAATGTCGAGGTTAATTAATAACTAAAGTAATTATTTTTCGGTAAATTTTATTATTTTCACCTCTTATAAACGGGAATTGTGCGAAATGGGAAGATAGTATCATTTGTGAAATGATATTCCTCTTTGTGCCTGGATTTATCAATTAATTTTGATCGGGGGGGCACTTTTTAATCAATTTCAGAAGAGGAGAACAAAGAATGAATCCAACCATCAAAAAAAACAGGAATTCTTATTTTTTTCGTTGGCAATAAGTCTCAATATCGTTTATTCTCAAAAATATCATAGGAGAGCCTTCTTCTTGAGATGACAAACAGGAAGACTTTGGCTGAATATCCTTCACCCGGCTATTTCTGTAAACAATTCAGCAGTTACGACCGGGCATCGGTTGAATCTGATCAAAAAGCTGGTTTGCTAATTGGGACAGAAGCATGTTTGTAAGAACTGAAACCGATCACGGCAGAAAGGAGTATGTGCTGATGGATGCAAAAGGACCGGGAGCTATCGTAAGGATGTGGATGACATTTTCCGGCGAGAATTCGAGACGAGGAGTGCTAAGGATTTATCTCGATGATTATTTTGCAATCCGCACAATTACCCTTAAAATTAACGCTGAGAATTATGAACAAGCACTTCGAAGCACTATAATTCACATTTCATTTGATGGCATAAGGACAATCAGTGCTCCTATCGGCGACTTTTTCGGTACAGGTTATAAGATAAGAAAAAAACCATTCATGGTACACGAAAGTGGACGATGACAGTACTATGTCGTGTTACTGGGTGATGCCTTTTAAAAGGAAATGCAATATCTTGCTCGAAAACAAAGGGGGGGATCAGAATATCAACATTGAACAAGCAAAGGCATAGAGTTATAGAGCCATTTTACGAGCAGGATACGATAGGTGTAGAAATACTGAGAAATTTAGATATTAATAAGGGAAAGAATTTACTGCAAATAGAATATTTGGAACATGAAAATTATGATGGAACTAAATACCAGGTTGGTATGGATTGTATTGAGTTCTTCAATCATTAGCCCTTGACATGGGACGGCATTGAGCACGACAACAGCTCCCTCCAGCGAAGATAGATGATTTTGTCTGGTAATATCTAGACGAATTCGTTTAAAAAAACCTCTATCTTTGTATCTGTAAATATAAAGTTCAATTTTCGCATAATTTATGAATGTAAATGATTACAGTTAAATATAAAACATTGTTTGTCGCGAACTTAGTTGTAATTGTAATGCATGCGAATCTTAAATAAAGAGATAAAACAGATGGCAAGAAAGAGAAAACAACTTCCCTTGCTGGAAGGTGTGACAATTACCGGCGTAGCTGCCGAAGGTAAGGCGGTGGCGAAGGTTGATGGCATGACGCTGTTTGTACCTTTTGCAGCTCCCGGCGATGTGGCCGACATCCAGCTAACGCGTAAGAAGAGCACTTTTGCCGAGGGGGGGAGGGTAGTGCGGTTTCAGCAATTTTCAACGCAGCGGAGCGATCCTTTCTGCCGGCACTTCGGGATGTGTGGCGGCTGCAAGTGGCAGCACCTGCCCTATGAGGAGCAGCTGCGGCACAAGCAGCAGCAGGTGGTTGACAACCTTACAAGGATAGGCAAGGTAGAACTGCCAGAGATCACCCCCCCATTCTGGGAGCACCTGATACCACTTTTTACCGCAACAAGCTTGAATTTACATTCTCCAACAAACGGTGGCTCACCGAGGAGGAGATAAGCTCTGGTAAGGAGTTCACTCAAATGAACGCTCTTGGTTTCCATATCCCCGGCATGTTCGATAAGGTGCTTGATATCGACAAATGCTGGCTGATGGATGATTTTTCCAATCAGATCCGGAATTGCATACGGGAGTTTTGCCTGGAAAAGGGTTTCCCTTTTTTTGATCTGCGCTGCCAAAATGGGCTCATGCGCACCCTTATGATCCGCAACAGTTCCATAGGAGAATGGATGGTGATTGTGGTTTTTATGAAGATGATGTAGAAAAAGAGAGGAGTTGATGAATTTCATAAGTGATAGATTTCCACAAATTACATCACTGCTATACATCATTAACCAAAAGCAAACGATACCATTACCGACCAGGAGGTGGTGACCTGGCGCGGCAGGGATCATATCTTTGAAGAGATGGAAGGATTGAGCTTCAAGATCGGCCCCCCCAAGTCGTTCTACCAGACTAACAGCGAGCAGGCATATCATCTTTATGAGGTTGCACGTAGCTTCGCACAGCTCACAGGCAATGAGCTGGTGTACGACCTTTATACCGGTACTGGCACCATCGCCAACTTTGTTGCAAGTGAGGCAAAAAAAAGTAATTGGTATTGAGTATGTAGAGGAGGCAATTGAGGATGCAAGGGTAAACGCGCAGATAAACGGGATCGAAAATGCGCTCTTTTTTTGCCGGTGATATGAAGGATGTACTTACGGCGGAGTTTATTTCAGAACATGGTCATCCCGACGTAATTATTACAGATCCGCCCCCCCGCACTGGTATGCACGTAGATGTTGTCAATGCCATTTTGTTTGCAGCACCAGAAAGGATTGTCTATGTAAGCTGTAACCCGGCCACTCAGGCGCGTGATCTTAATCTGCTGGACTGCAAATACAAGGTTAAACGAGTACAGCCGGTCGACATGTTCCCACATACCCACCATGTGGAGAATGTGGTGTTGTTGGAGAAAAGAGGTTAATTTGATTATGAATGTTCGCACATCTACTTTCGTACTATTAATGGCAGTTGTTTTTGTTATTACCGTGGACAATGTTTTGCCGCGGAACCACAACAAGAGCAGGTGCTCAAGATGCTATACGAGATGATGGAAGATAAGGCAGTGTTCATGTCCGAAAAGAAGAACGTGTCGCCTCGATAAAGCAGATGTTGAGAATGCCCAATATGAACGAGATGCAGCGATACGACATAAACCTGCAGTTGTTTAACGAGTATAAAACTTATATTTCCGATTCTGCCATTCATTACGCTAAGCAGAATGTGGAGCTCTCCGAAAGCTTAGGTGATAGCTACAGAATCAATGAATCGAAACTTAATCTCACCTCTTTATATATAGTCTCGGGACTCTATATCGAGGCATTAGATATTCTCACGAATATCAATAAAACTGAGCTCGCCGATAACCTGTTAGTCAACTATTATGATAGCTATAAGCAGTTATATAGAAGCTACTCGTTCAATAATCCCATTGCTCCTGTATATACCGTTAAGAGCAGCCTGTACCGGGACTCGTTGTTAAGTGTCCTGAATAAAGAATCCAACCATTACAAGATTGTTTTTGCCGAAAAGCTGTTCGACGAAAATCGATTAGCCGAATCACAACAAATTTTACAAGAGCTAATCAATCAATCGGAAGAGGAGAATCATGAAAAGGCCGTTTTAACCTATGCCCTTGCAAATATTTACCGTAAAGAAGGAGATATTGACAAGCAAATAGCCTATTATGCGATATCGGCTATTTGCGATATAAAGAATGCGATTAAGGAAAATGCTTCTATGCAGGCATTGGCGATCACACTATTTGAGACCGGTAACATAGAAAAGGCTTATGATTGCATCAAATCGTCGATGGAAGATGCCATGTTTTGTAATGCCCGTTTGCGGACGTATGAAATCTCACAAATACTTCCGATAATCGATTCGGCTTATCAGGAAAAAGTCAGGAATCAGCAGTCAGAACTGCAGCTCTTCCTTGTTCTGGTGAGTCTCTTGTCGCTGTTCCTCATCATCGCTGTTATCTACGTCTATCGACAAATGAAAAAGATCGCCCGAATAAGAAAGGAGTTATATCAAACGAATCTGAAGTTGAATGACCTGAATAATGATTTACAACGTACTGTCGATCAATTGAACAGAACGAATAGAAAATTGTCGGATGTAAACGATGAATTGTCCGAATCCAACGAAATAAAGGAAACCTATATCGGCCATTTCCTAGATCTTTGTTCCACCTATATAGATAAGCTAGAGAAATACCGGAACACGCTCAATAAAAAAAAGCTGCCGAACGAAAGATAGACGAACTTTTCAGGATGTTGAAATCGCATGATATGATTGATCAGGAGCTGAAGGAGCTATATAAACTGTTCGATAACATCTTTCTTCATCTGTATCCCAATTTCGTGGAGGAATTTAACTCTCTGTTGCTCGAAGAAGAACAATTTAACCTGAAACCTAATGAATTGCTGAACGTAGAACTACGTATATTTGCCCTGATCCGGTTAGGGATAACCGACAGTTCACGCATTGCCAATTTCCTGCATTATTCGGTAAACACTATCTATAATTATCGTACTAGAGTACGAAATAAAGCGGCTGTACCCCCCCGCGATAAATTTGAAAGTCTTGTGAGGAAAATTGGAGTTATACAGAAAATTTGAGATATATATCATCTACTTTTTCACGTCTCTATATTTGAGTATTATGCTGATGTACAGACTGTATAACTATTGTTGTATCTATATGTTAACTATCCTGATTTTTTTTCTGTTACTTCATCTTTTACATTTGCCTATGTTATTGTTGAATTTATCTTGAGGCTACTATTCATTGAAATTAAACGAGAACGATGAAATTTTAATTAGTCGACCCTAGAAAAGTACTAATGTAAATTGATGTATAAATGTGACTATAACCTTTGTATTTTTATTTTCTAAATTTATTAACATGGGGGAAAAACAAAAATTATCCAAAGAGCCTATTGCATGCAGGTTATTATTATTATTGATGTTGTGTGTAATATTCAGTATTCATCTGTCGGCTCAGAATCAAAAAAACTATTTCCGGGAATATCACTGATGAGAATGGTGTTTCTGTTATAGGTGCTTCCGTTTTTGTAAAAGGGACTACAACCGGTACCGTAAGTGATATCGATGGTAATTTTTCTTTGGCAGTGCCCGAATCATCAGTAATAACCATATCTTATATGGGATATCACCCGCAGGAGATATCGGTTGCTGGTAAAACGAATCTCTCTATTGTGCTAAAAGAGGACAATCAGCTGCTGGATGAGTTGGTTGTAATCGGATATGGTGTGATGAAAAAAAAGAGATCTCACAGGCGCTGTATCATCGGTTTCGGGGGGGAGACGATGAAGGACAAGCCGGTAGCCAGTATCGGGGGGGAAGCGCTTCAGGGACGGGCTGCAGGTGTGCAGGTCATCTCCTCCGGTAAACCGGGTGACAATGTCTCCTTCCGCATCAGGGGGGGAATTAGCACTATCAATAACAGCGAACCGCTTCTGGTTATAGACGGGGGGGTACCCACGGACCTGGGAATCAATTCCCTGAATATGGAAGATGTGGAAACCGTGGATGTGCTCAAAGATGCTTCTGCCACTGCCATTTACGGGTCGCGGGGGGGCAAACGGCGTCATATTGGTTACCACGAAGAAGGGGGGGAAATCTGGTGACGGATCTATCTCATTTAGTGCGAACTGGGGGGGAGTACAAACTGCTACCGGCATGCCACAGATGTTGAATGCTACACAGTTTGCCTCGTTACATAACGAGATGATTGCCAATTATAACCAGTTCGCCTCCTCCCCGCTGACACAGCGCGCCGACTTTGCTGATCCAACGGTTTGGGGGGGTGAAGGTACCGACTGGCTTGATGAACTCTTCCGTTCGGCGAGAATGAGAAACTATACGGTTTCCTATTCCGGAGGTAGTGATAAGGGAAATTATTATGTGTCGGGAGGAGTATTCGATCAGGACGGTGTTGTGTCTAATACATCATACCGACGATACACGGTGCAGTTCAATAGCGAATCGAACGTGCGTTCATGGATAAAATTCGGGAACAATATAACCCTGAGTCACGATATCAAGAAACAGGGTTCTTATGATATTCGCGGTACTATGGCTTCGTTACCTACTCAGCCGGTTTACAACGAAGATGGTTCATACTCCGGTCCTGGAGAACCGGCTTATCAGTACGGGGATATACGCAATCCTATTGGAACAGCAACACTTAGCCGAAACAGAACCAACGGATACAACGTGCTTGGAAATATCTTCGCTGAAATAAAACCGGCAGATAAACTTACTTTTAAGTCACTGGGTGGCATCGACTTCAAGTTTTGGGATCAGAACAGCTTTAGTCCCAAATATGACTGGAAGCCCATCCCGCAGCCGCAGTCATCACTGTATGAAGAGTCGAATAAAAGTCTTACCTATCTGTGGGACAATACGCTTACTTACCTCGACACCTTCGCAGATAAACACAACGTCAACGTGATGATTGGTTCCAGCGCCCAGAATAACTTGTATAACCGCATGAACGCAAGTGTGCAGGGATTCCTGAGTGATAATAACAGCCAGTTGAATAACGGGCTTACCGACCCCCCACCGTCGGAGGTACCAAAAATGATTGGGCTATCCTCTCGTTTATGGGGCGAGCCAATTACAATTACGACAACAAATATCTTTTCACCGCAACAATCCGTCGCGATGGCTCCTCCCGATTTTCCAAAGAAAACAGGTGGGGTACTTTTCCCTCGTTCTCCGCAGCTTGGCGCTTGTCGGAAGAACCTTTCTTCCACGCAAACGAATGGGTCGACGATGTGAAAGTCCGTTTGGGATACGGAGAAACGGGAAACCAGGGAGGTATAGACAACTACGCCTATTTTACCAGGTTGAAAACAGGGCAGTATGTGTTCAACGGCACACCGGTTTCTACGCTTTATCCGCTGGTGATGCCCAATCAGGATGTACAATGGGAGACGGTAAGGCAGTTTAATGCCGGGGGGGTGGATCTCTCTTTATTGAATCAACGGATTAATCTGACGCTTGATGCTTACCTAAAAACACAAGCGATATGCTGGTGCCGATGTCAGTACCCATCACTACAGGTTATTCAGACATTTACGTGCCGAGTATAAATGCCGGAGAGATTAGGAACAAAGGGCTTGAGCTGACTGTCTCCTCCAGAAACCTCACGGGCCAGTTTGAATGGGATACCGATTTCAATGTTTCTTACAATAAGAATGAAGTAATCAAAATGAATGACGGTATTGCCCTGTTTACCGGTGGGGGGGATATCAATATGACTAAAGTGCAGGTGAGTGCCGAAGGACGACCTGTGAACGCGTTCTATGGTTATGTAACCAACGGCATCTTCCAGAATCAGGAGGAGGTGGACCGGTATGCTACGCAGGTAACCGGCGGAACAGCACCTGGCGATATCAAGTTTCGTGATCTTGACAACAACGGAGTCATCAATGCCGATGACCGTACCTTTATCGGTAATCCATTCCCTGAATGGACGTTCTCCATGAACAACAGCTTTGCTTACGGAAATTTCGACCTGCAGGTCTTTTTCCAGGGTGTGGCCGGAAACGACATTTACAATGCCAACAGAATATGGCAGGAAAGTATGTCAGTCCCGCAGAACCAGACGACAAAGGTGTTGGACCGCTGGACAGGAGAAGGAACAAGTAACAGTGTTCCGCGTGCTGTCTACAGTGACCCCCCCAATCAGAATGTACGCCATTCCAACCGGTTTATCGAGGATGGATCATACCTTCGTTTGAAAAATCTCACGTTAGGATATACGCTGCCGAAATCAGTAGCACAGAAGGCTCAACTAAGTATGGCACGACTCTATCTCTCTTGCCAGAACCTCTTTACATTGACCGGTTATTCTGGTTTTGATCCTGAAGTAGGGGGGGCAGGAGGTGTAGATCTCGGCACCTATCCGATAACACGTACAATCAGTTTAGGCCTAAATATTCAATTTTAATCGATGACAATATGAGAAAATAGCATATATAATTGGACTTTTATCGGTATTGACACTCTTTGGATCCTGCTCCGATTTTTGGATAAAGTTCCGTATGAAGACCCAAGTGCCGAGGCACTCACGGACGAAGCGTCGGCTATTGCCTGGTAAATGGGGCTTATCAGCCGCTACAGCGTCCCAAATTATACAACATGAGAATCTGGACGCTCGATATCATTGCAGGAAACAGCGAAGTGGGTGCTGGTGGAGGCACCGACGGGATAGAGACTGTTACCTTGGCAAATTTTGTAGCTACAGCCGACAATGCAGCTGCACTGGACATATGGCGAGGTCCCAATCCCGGGATACTATACTGCAATACGGTATTGGAAAATGTGCCGAAGATGGATATCGACGAATCGTTGAAAAACCGTTCTATCGGAGAAGCGAAGTTTCTTCGTGCCAACTATTATTTCATTCTGGTGCAGCTTTTCGGAGATGTCCCGATGACGGTCTCTACACCGAAGCCTGGAGACAACCTGCTGCCCGAGCGTACCGACAAAATGACCATCTACAACGAGGTGATAATTCCTGACTTGAAGGATGCAATTGAATTGTTGCCGGTCAGGGAAGCATATTCGGGAAGCGACATCGGCCGTGCTTCCAAGGGTGCGGCTGCCGGCATGCTGGCAAAGGTTTATCTGACATTGGGAATGTATGCAGAATCACTACAGATGAGTGAGCTGGTAGAGAGCCTCGGTTATACTGAATTCCGATTACAGCGATAGCTTCGGGGGGGGTGAGGAACGGCATAAGAACACAGCAGAGTCTCTGTTTGAAGTGCAATATTACGGACTGACCAAGGCTGGTTTCTGGAGTGATGAAAACCAGGCCAACTGGCTAAGTACCTACATGGGTCCGCGTAATACAGGATGGGTTGGCGGTGCTTATGGCTGGAACCAACCGACACAGGAGTTCGTGGACCAATATGAGAATGGGGACTTGCGTAAAGACAAAACTGTCTTGTATGAGGGAGGCCCTGATTTCGACGGCAAATCATACAAAGCAAATATGTCGAACACGGGTTACAATGTTCGGAAGTTCCTTGTGCCACTGTCCGTTTCTCCAGATTATAATACCAACTCAGCGAACATCGTGGTATTGCGTTTTGCAGATGTGTTGTTGATGAAGCTGAAGCGCTGAATGAGCTGGGAAGAACAACAGAAGCAGAAGAACCATTATACCAGGTGCGTAAAAGAGCAGGCCTGACAAATCGGGGGGGAGATGTGGAGAATCTCACAACCGAACAGATGAGAGAGAAAATCAGAAATGAACGTCGCATTGAACTGGCCTTCGAAGGACATCGCTGGTTCGATATCATCAGGTGGGATAACGGACAATATGCCTTGGATTTCCTGCACTCCATCGGTAAAATCAACGCGACGCAGAAACACCTGTTGTTTCCTATCCCGCAAAAGGAGAGGGATGCCAATCCTAATCTCACACAAAATCAAGGATATTAATATCAAAAAGAGAGACTGTTATGAAGATATACAGATTACTATTTTTACTGTCGTTGTGGGTCACACTGTTTGTAGGGTGTGCCGACGATAATTACATGGAACTGGACAAGGGAAGCAGTCCCCTTGAAATAACTGCTTCATCGGCTGAAATCGAGCTGGATGCTGCAAATCCGACTTCGGAAGCCCTGAAATTGTCATGGACAACCGGTTCCAACCAGGGTACCAATGCCGGAATCAGCTATACCTTTCAGATGGATTTGCAGGGTGACAACTTTGTCGGAGGTGTATCGATTGATTTGGGAAGGGGTGTATACGAAAAAAAATTTACAAGAACGAAGAGCTGAATGAGATATTGCTAAATAATTTTGGTGTTGAGGTCAATAAGGAGGTAGTGCTGGAGGCTCGTGTTATTGCTACTATCGCTGCAGAGGGTATCGAACCGGAGATTTCGAACCTGCAACGCCTCTCGGTCAAAACACACAAACCGATTACCAAGACACTGTACATGCTGGGTGATGCTACACCCAACGGATGGAATGCCGGCGAAGCCACAGAAATGCGCCCCATCAGCAATGTTCCCAAAGGGTTTACCTGGACCGGATCGCTTTCGCCTGGCAATGTTAAATTTATCACCACGCTGGGAGAGTTTGCTCCCTCTTATAACAAGGGAGAGAGCGATACGAAACTCTATCTGCGCGAAAGTTTTGATGATCCCTACGACGAACAGTTCGAAATAACTGAAGGAGGAACCTATACGGTAAAAGTGAATTTGATTACGATGACAATCAGTATTGTAAGAGGTGAAGGACCGGAATATAGCGAATTGTGGTTTGTAGGCAATCCCACCGGATGGAGTTTTCAGCCGATGGCCGTGAATCCTGTGGATCCGTTTATCTTCCATTACAATGATGACCTTTCAGCCGGGGGGGTGAATTTAAAATAGGAACTGCAGCAGGAAACTGGGACGCACCCTTTTTCCGTCCCACTGTTGATAAGACAGCAGAAGGCATAGGCCTCGATGTGGACAAATGGGCGGGTGATCCTGATTATAAATGGAACATTACTGGCGGCGTATATAAAATCAAACTGGATACACGGGACATGAAGATAGATATCGTTCCATTTGTGCCATTTGAAATGGTTTACCTCGTAGGCGATGCTTCACCCAATGGATGGGATATTGGCAATGCTACCCCCTATGACGGCCACAGCCGATCCCTACAAGTTCACATGGAGCGGATCACTTAAGGGTGGAGAGCTGAAGTTTACGTGCGACAAGCAATCCGATTGGAATGGTGCCTGGTTTATTGCGAGCGAAGCAGATAAATCACCTACGGGGGGGCAGACAGAACAGATGTTGTTTAATTATCCCGGGGGGGCTGGCGTGGACTACAAGTGGAGGATTTCGGAATCCGGCACTTATAAAATCGAACTCGATCAGTTAAAAGAAACCATCACCATTCAAAAACAATAAACAAACAGGGATGATCTGCCACATCGGATGAAAGGTGTGGCAGATCCCTGATTCAAATTATGATTAAAAAAAATCACCTTCCTGTTTTTTTATCTGTTTGCTGACATTGACTTCATGCAAAGATGATTATGATACAAAAAAA